>Ga0255336_100321_pt1 | contig 90195 bp, 79 predicted proteins | sample MeOH1_35cm_T3_17_FD_189102 | JGI IMG/M metagenome (GOLD analysis project Ga0255336, IMG submission 189102) | Sandy soil microbial communities from University of British Columbia, Vancouver, Canada - MeOH1_35cm_T3_179 | ecosystem: Engineered > Artificial ecosystem > Sand microcosm > Unclassified ... | reverse complement strand
GCGCTCGTCTTCACTCAACAACAGTTCGGCCTTCGGTCGTCCCATGGGCATGCTGGTATCTCCCGCTCCACTGATACCAGCATGCTACGTGAACATAGATTAGTTAACAACAGAACGGAACACTAGAACGTGCCACAACTGACGTAAAATTGAGTCAGACGGGAGAAAAAGTCACCTTATGGACACAGACAAACGCACAAGGAAAGACGTGGACAAGTTGCCCCCGTTGAATGCGTTGCGGCACTTCGAGGCGGTCGCCCGCCTCGGGAGTTTCGCGGCTGCGGCGAGCGATCTGCACGTCACGCACTGGGCGGTCGGCAAACAGATTCGATTGCTGGAAGACTGGTTCGGCGTTCCGCTCTTCGAGCGTCGCTCGCGTGGCGTCGTGCCTACGGACGAGGGCGCTGCTCTGCTCAATGATGTCGAAGGTGCATTTGCGCGCCTGGGCAGCTCGGTCACCCGGCTGCGTCACAAATCCATTACGCGTCGTATAACGGGGGTCGTGCGCGTGAATGCGCTGGCGAGCTTCGCTTTGTGCTGGCTCATACCGCGCCTGGCGGATTTTCAGGCCCGCTACCCGGACATCGATGTGCGGCTCTCTACAACCTCACGCAAGTTGCGCTACGTCGGTGATGCATTCGACGTCGGCGTGCGCTCGGGACCCGAGGACGCGGCGGGCCTCGTGTCAACGACGCTGATGCCCGACTTGCGTCTGCCCGCCTGTAGCCCGGCGATGCTGCTAAGCCATCCGATCAGGACGGTCGCCGATTTGCGACATCACACGCTCCTTCATTCCACCAGCACTCGCACGGCCTGGTCCGACTGGTTGCGGGAGGCCGGCGCACCGGGCCTGCGCGGCGCCCGCCATCTCGACTTCGATCATGTTTTTCTTCAACTGGGCGCCGCCGCCGAAGGCCTCGGCGTGACGTTGGCGTCGCTGCCGCTCATCGAGCGCGAGATCGCAACAGGGCGTCTAGTGTGTCCGATATCAGAGCCGGCCTGGCGCGGACCCGATTACACGTTGGTCGTGAACACCGATCGCGCGGACGATGCCGCAGTCATCGCATTCAGAAAGTGGATCATGGCGGCCGCGGCGCAGAATCCGGTGGAGCCGGCTCGAAGCGAACCTGCACAAAAAGTACGTCGAACTACAGCGCGCACGAAACGAGCGCGGCGCTAGTTGTGACGGGCCGTGTGGTGGTGTCCGCCACCATGAAAGAACTGCTCGGCGATCAGCGCATTTGCGATGCGTATCGGGGCGGGCGCTCGCGGCGGAAACGGCGTCTTGAGCGTGATCCGGCGCTGGCTTGATAGCGTCCCGTGCGCGATGCGGCGGAACGCTGTATGCGCGGCCTTGGCATCCAATCGCATGGTCGGCGCAGGCCTTCGATGAATGAGAGAGAAAGGAATTGACGTTGTTCTGCGAGCATTGACGGCTTTTCCTTACTCATGATGTATGAGTCGCCGGGTGCAGACAGGTCCAACGAATCGCGCTCAACAGTCGTCTTTGAGCCGACAACGAAGCTCACGACGACGCGCGTAAGTCAAGAAGCTCCATCGTCACGTTTTCCCGTTTATCAGTTCGCGCCGTGATTACTTGATCAACTGCATCCCCGCGACCTTCGAGGCCGCCACGTCGAAAGTAGCCGTGTATTCGCATCCGGCTACATACCCCGAGCGCTCGATCAGGCAGTCCGCGAAGTCCGACTTTGCAGATGCGGCGAAAACGCGAAGTGCCTTTCGCACCGTGTCAGCGCCTTCAACGACCAGTTCCTTGGTGCCGATCATCGAGTCAATGATGTCCTTCATCTGCTCGCGCTCGACGCCGTAGCAACGTCCGAGCACCCACACGACTTCGACCAGCGCGACCTGCGAAACGTACCCCGGCCTCTCGGCCGATAGGGACTCCATCAGCGCCGTCGCCTTCTTCGAGTGCACGGCGTCGTCCTGGGCGAAGTAGCGGACCAGCACGTTCGTATCCAGTCCAATCATCGCGCGGATGCTCCCTGTTCCGCGATGGCCCGGTTCATGTCTTCGACCGACACCGGTTTAGCAGGCTTCTTCACGATGCCCTTGAGCGACGCAAGCGAGCGCGTGGCCGGATAGACCTCGTACCGGCCGGTCGCCTCGTTGAAGCTGAATTCGATCCGGTCTCCCGACTGCAGGCCAAGCTGATTGCGGACGTCCACGGGGATCGTAACCTGGCCCTTCGAAGTGAGAGTTGCTGTTGTCATGGTGACACCTCCAATAATCCTTACTTTAAGGTAAGGAGTCAGGGAAAGCAAGAACGAAATAACGGCACACCACGTTTTGTGAGCCTGAAGCATCGCGGCCCGAAATTCCAGGTGCGATTACCCGATCGCCAAACCACGCGAACTGAAAATTGAATATGCCCAGCCAACCCATCGCCAAGACGCTATGACCCTTCCACCAGAGCAGCTTATGCGCGCTATCGAGTTCGGCAAAAGCTGGAAGCAATATCGAGGCGATATACAAAAAAATTCCGATCGACCCTGAACGGACGGTCTTCGGCAAACGTCGAATGTCCCTTGATTCGCCCGCAGCGGACCATCAACTGAAGTCACTTCATAGCTTTGACCGCTGACTCGATTGCCCCGACAGGCAGCCGCGAGGAACGTGGCCGGTGATGCCACGTTTTCATCCATGTGCATTGATAACGGTGGAACATCAATACTTGGAAAAAATGCACTTTTCGCGTGGCCCCGTTTGCGTAACGCCTGTGCGGTGGGCCGGTGCAAGAGCCGCCTCACGCGTGCGGTCGGTCATGCGTCCGGGCGGCGCTCAGGCAAACCCTGCTGCATGCCCGGTCGATCGCGTATTCGGATAGCGCGAGCGGCGTCTATGTCGAGCGCGAGTTGTTCAAGCGGCTCGGCATCGAGGAACAGGTGAAAACCAGGGCGAGGATGATCCCGAAGATTCCGGTGGCGTCCGTGGTTGCGACCGGCGACTACGAAGTGGGTCTTCAGCAGGTTAGCGAGTTGCTGCCGGTGAAGGGCGCGGCGTACGTCGGCAAGATTCCGGAGTCGATGCAGTCCGTCACGCGCTTTGCCGCGGGCATACCGGTCGGCGCGCAGCATCCGAAGGAGGCGAAAGCGCTGCTCGACTATCTGGCGTCGCCCGCCGTGCAGCCGGAAGTGACATCGACCGGGCTCGATTCCGTCGCCACGCATTGAGACCCAGGCAACGATTCAAACCGGCAGGTCGGCGGGCTGATCGAAGGGTTCTTCTGGCTCATGGGCCAGGCTCAAGGCGTTCTTCAGGCGCGTTCGGTCGCAGGCGCGCTCCCACATCGATACGAAGATCACCGCGCAGGCGTTGCTGATCACGCTCGTCAGGGCGCGCGCCTCGGACATGAAGCGATCGATGCCGACCAGCAGCGCGACGCTTGCAACCGGCAGATCGGGAATGACGGCGAGCGTCGCGACGAGCGCAACCAGGCCGCTGCCCGATACGCCCGCCGCGCCCTTCGACGTGAGCAGCATGACCGCGAGCATCGTCGCGATCTGGCCGCCCGAGAGGTGCACATCGCACGCTTGCGCGATGAACATCGAGGCGAGCGTCAGGTAGATCGCCGTGCCGTCGAGATTGAAGGAATAGCCGGCCGGCAGCACGAGACCCACGATGCCCTTGTTGCAGCCAAGCGCTTCGAGCTTGACGATGAGGCGCGGCAGCACCGGTTCGGTCGACGACGTCGCGAGCACGATGACGAGTTCCTCGCGAATGTAGCGCAGCAGCCGCCAAAGCGAGAAGCCGTGCAGGCGTGCGAGCGGACCGAGCACGCACACGACGAACAGCAGGCACGCCGCATAGAACGACACCATCAGCATGCCGAGCGAGCCAATCGAACGGATGCCGAAACGGCCCACCGTGAACGCCATCGCGCCGAATGCCCCGGCCGGCGCGAGCCGCATGATCAGCGCGAGGATGCGGAACAGCGCATGGGCGATGCCGTCGATGAATTCCTGTACCCGTCGGCCGCCGTCTCCGCTGGCGTTCAATGCGAAGCCGAACAGAAGGGCGAGCAGCAAGACCGGCAGCACCTCGCCTTTCTCGAAGGCGCCGACGAGCGTCTCCGGAATCGCCTGCAGCGCGAATTCGACGAGTCCGTGCGACTGCGTGCGAGTCGAATATTGCGCGAGGATGGCGGTGTCCAGATGATGTGGGTCGATATGCAGTCCCGCGCCCGGACGCAGCGCGAACGCGGTCGCGAGCCCCAGGACGAGTGCAACGATGGTGAGAAAGTAGAACAACGCCAGCGCTTTCAGGATGGTCCGGCCGATCTTCGAGCCGCTCGCAAGCGACGTGATGCCGGTGACGATCGTGCAGAAGACGATTGGCGCGATCATCATGCGCACCAGCGCGACGAACGCGTCGCTGAGCGGTTTCAGCGACGCGCCGACCTGCGGCCAGAAGTGGCCGACAGTCATGCCGAGCGCCATTCCAAGCAGAACCTGAACATAAAGCAGCCTGAAGGGCCTTGGCAGTGTCATTTCGGGGTCTTCTTCGCCGCACCGGCCGTGCCGCTGCGCTTCGTGTCGAGGATCGTCTGGTAGAACTGCTGCGCGGCCGGCGCGAGGGGGCGTCCCCGGCGCCTGACGATGCCGACTCGCCTCGTCACGACCGGATCGACGAGCGGGACGCTGGTGAGAATCGGATGGTCGCGCATGGGCATCGCCATTGAAGGCACGGCCGCCACCCCGAGTCCCGCTTCGATCAGGCCGAGCAGGGTGGTGACGTGGCGAGTCTCGCAGACGCTCGGCACGGCCGGCGCCACGTTGGTCAACGCCTGATCGAGCAGCAGGCGGTTGCCGGAAGTCTTGTCGACGGAAACGTATTCGTGCTCATAAAGCTCGCTCCAGGACACACGTGTCTTTCGGGCCAGCGGATGATCGCGGCGGCATGCGGCGACGAACCGTTCCTGCAGCAGGACCTTGAACTCGACCTCGGATTCCTGGCTGCCCATGAAGCTCACGCCGAAATCGGCTTCACCGCTGATGACCGAGCCGAGCACTTCGTTGGCGCTCGAGTCGAGCAGTTTGACCCGGATTCGCGGATAGCGGCTGTGATAGGCGGCAATGACGCTCGGCAGGAAATAGTAGGCAACCGACGGCACGCACGCGATGGTCACGTGACCGAGGCGGCTGGTAGACACGTCGCGGATGCCGAGCAACGCGACGTCGAGATCGTCGAGAAGCTGTTCCGCGCTTGGGGCGAACACGCGACCTACGGTGGTGAGCGTCACGCTGCGAGTGGTCCGCTCGAAGAGCCGCACGCCGAGCGCCGCTTCGAGCTTCTCGATGCGCCGGCTCAGCGCCGGCTGCGATATGTTGACCGCCTCCGCTGCCTTGCGGAAGCTGCCCAACTCCACGACGGCTCGAAACGCCTGCAAATCGTTCAGATCGAAGTTGACGCCCACGAGCCATCCTCAGCATTTTAGAATGCGGCTATTTTGCATGATATGGACGAACGCGCCCATCGAGGACAACACTCGGTGATTAGCTCGCGGGGTGATCGAAGTCCAGACCGATGGGGGATAGCGGCCAAGCTCGATATTTCCGCTAACGTTCCGATAAAGCACGAGCGGATTGATTCCGTATCCCCCAATCGAACCTCACCCCGCAATCACCTGCACGTGATAAAGCCCCCAGGGCGACAACTCGAAGCGCTCCTTCAGCGGCTTGCCGGACAACTCGGGAATGTGATCCGCATCATAGGCGGCCCAGAGCGGCCCCATGCCGCCGAGCGGCAGCGGCTTCCCGTCCATATGCGTCGCCACGACGAAGCGATAAGCGCGCACTTTATCGAGCGTCGTCATCACGGCGTAGCCGTCCACCGCATGCAACAGGATTTGCGTTCCACCCGCGCCGGGCGCGCCGACGTGTTCCAGCAACGTGGTCAACAACGGACCGCTCAACCTATGCGGCCGGGCATCGTATTCGGTGGTGGGCTGGATCGTCACGGCCGGCATGCTCGCCAACAGAGGAAGATCGACGTTGTACGCTTGCGAAAACTTCACCTGATGCTTCGCCAGCAACTGGTCGAATGCCGGATCGAGCGCGCCGCGATTGTGGCGCTTGATCGCGCCGCTGATCGTCAGGATGACGGGCGACGCCGCGGATGCTTCGTCATGCACACGCTGGTTGCCGAACGCGGGCGCGGCGCTTGCGCCAAGCACGGCGGCGCCGGCTAGAAATTGACGTTTGTTCATTTGCGTTGGTCAGGAACGGTGCGAAAGTGCTTTGACGTTGTAGCAGAAAACTGTTTCTTCCCCCAGCAAATGCGGAGCGTCGCGAGTGCGCCCGGACGTATCTTGCGTCAGCTCGACGCGCTGCCGCATCCGCGCCGTCGCCGCTGAACGAGGCGGGGAACACGAATTGCTCCCTTGGGGCATGAATCGCCAGGCGGCACAAGATCCCGGCGGATTCGTTCCAATAACCAACGGAGACAAGATCATGGCTCATCATCCTACGAATCCGCCCGACCTGGCGCGTCGGAGAATGCTCGCCGCGCTGGCCGGTTCAATCGCGCTATCGGCCTGCGGAGGGGGCAGTCATGGCGGCGGCTCCGGATCGGGAACCCCTCCCGTGGTGGGCGCGATTCCGCCGGATCGCGCGAATCTGCCGCGCCCCGCGTTGCCGGATCCGGCGACGTCGGGCATCGATCACGTCGTGCTCGTCACCATGGAAAACCGCTCGTTCGACCATCTGATGGGTTGGGTGCCGAATGCCGAAAGCGCGCAGACCGGGCGCACCTTCGTCGATGCATTCGGCGAAGCGCATGCGCCGTTCGCGCTTACCGCGAACCCGGCGTACGGCTTCCAGGGCTGCGCATTCGCGGACCCGAATCACGCCTACGACGCCGGGCGCGTGCATCTCGCCAACGGCGCGATGAACGGCTTTCTGCTGACGCCGGCAACCAGCCTCACGCGCGGCGACCTGTTGCCGATCGGCTATTTCCAGTCCGCGGATCTCGACTTCTATCGCGGCGCGGTGACGCAATACACCGTGTGCGACTACTACATGAGCGGCATTCTCAGCGATACCTTTCCGAACCGCCTCTATCTGCACAGCGGCGAAACGGACCGTCTTTCGGACACGCAGGACACGTCAACCTTGCCGACCATCTGGGACCGGCTCGACGCGAAGAACGTTTCATCCACCTACTATTTCCACGACGTGCCGTTCACCGCGCTGTACGGCACGCGCTACGTCGGCCGCTCGAAGCTGATCGCCGACTTTCTCTCCGACGCCGCCGCGGGCACGTTGCCGTCGTTCTGCATGGTCGATCCGAGGTTCGGCGGCGAAGCGCAGGGCACCTCGAACGACGACCATCCGCATGCCGACGTGCGCAACGGCCAGGTGCTGCTGGGCCAGATCTACGACGCGCTGCGCACGAGCCCGAACTGGAGCAGGACGCTCATGATCATCGTCTATGACGAGTGGGGCGGTTTCATGGAGCATGTGGCGCCGCCCGTCAAGCCGGTGTCGGCGGCGGAGCGCGCGCTCGGCAACGACGGCCGTCTCGGCTTTCGCGTGCCGTGCATGCTGCTCGGACCGCGCGTGCGCGCGAACAACGTCTCGCGCTATCCGTTCGATCCCAGCTCCATTCACCAGTTGCTCGCCTGGCGCTTCGGCCTCGATCCGCTCGGCGTGCGAGCGAGCGACGCCACGACGTTCAACCTCGCTTATGCATTGAATCTGACGGACGCGGCGCGCACCGACGCGCCGGCGATCGCGGTGACGCAAGGCACGTTCGGCGCCGCTTGCGCGAATATCGCGAGTTCGGGCACGACGGGCATCGCGCAACTGGACAGGAGCCAGGTCACGCCGGGCGCCAGCACGGCTCCTGATACGGCAATGAGTCCCGCGGGCGGCCGCTTCTCGGAACTGAGAACGAAGGCCGACGCGCTCGGCTTCCCTCAAGCGAAGTGACCCGAAGCAATCGGAAGCGACCGTAGCGCGACGCGTGCCGCGCGGCGGGATCAGACCTCTTTGGTATCGAACAGCAGCAGTTCGACGCCGGCTTGAGCAAAATTCGCCAGGTCGCCCGCCGTGGCCTGGCCTTGCGGAGAACCGAGTCCTTGCTTCAACGCTTCGAGCGAATCGAAGCTCAGGATCGCGGCGAGATGATAGGGCGAAGCGCCCTGCGGCGTGCCGACCGGTCCGGTGCTGACTTCATAGCGCCGCAAGCCGGGCAACTGTTTCGCGAGCGGCACGTGGGTCGAGTAATAGTGAGCGTCGAACGCTTCCGCGTTGGCCGGAGTTTTATAGAGCGCGACGAGCTTTGCCATGGTCATGTCTCCTGGCGCACCAGTCGAACTGGTGCGCGCCAGCATGAACGCCTCGCGCTTTGAACCGCGGGTCGCGGGGATCATGCGTGATTGATGGGGTTCGGGCTCGCCGCCGTCTGGGGCGGTGACGAGTCCCGCATGGATTCTACGCCGGGTGCACGGGCGCGTCTGGACAGGATGGCGATCGCTTATGAGCCCGCGTATTCGGCTTCGTGAAGCTCGACGTCAGAACAGTTGTTTCTGACCGCTCATCAGCGTGATGAAGTTGTCGCGCAGCAGCGGCAGAATCGCATCGGCGACGGGTTGCAATTGCCGAGTGAGATAGTGTTCGTAATCGATGGCCGAGCGCAGCGTTTCGAGCGGCTCCGGCCCGGCGATCGTCATCACGTAGCTGATCCAGCCGCCGTTCTGATATTGCAGCGGCCGCCCCTGGCGCCGATTGAACTCGTCGGCCACGCGCGCCGCGCGCACGTGCGGCGGCACGTTGCGCTCGTAATCGCCGAGCGGCCGGCGCACCTGCTTGCGATACACGAGCTGGTCGTCGAGCTTGCCTTCGAGCGTATCGCGCACGTAGTCGCGTACGTAATCCTGATACGGCTGTTGCGTGAAAATGCGCCGATAGAGCTCCTGCTGAAACCGCTGCGCGAGCGGCGTCCAGTCGGTGCGCACGGTTTCGAGCCCTTTGTAGACGATGTCCTCGCTGCCGTCCGGCGCAACGGTCAGCCCCGCATAGCGTTTCTTGCTGCCTTCCTCGGCGCCGCGAATCGTCGGCATGAAGAAGCGCTTGTAGTGCCGCTCGAATTGCAGTTCGAGCGCGCTGTCGAGCCCGAAGCGTTCCTGCAGAGTCTGCCGCCACCACGCGTTGACATGCTCGACGATCGCGCGGCCGATGCGGCCGGCGTCTTCCTCGCTGTGCGCGTGTTTCAACCACACGAAGGTCGAATCGGTGTCGCCGTAAATCACCTCGTAGCCTTGGGCCTGAATCAGCTCGCGCGTGGCGTGCATGATTTCATGGCCGCGCATGGTGATCGACGACGCGAGACGCGGATCGAAGAAGCGGCAACCGGTGGAGCCGAGCACGCCATAAAAGGCGTTCATGATGATCTTCAGCGCCTGCGAAAGCGGCTTGTTCTGCTCGCGCTTGGCGGCTTCGCGCCCTTGCCAGACTTGACCGACGATCGACGGCAGGCAATGGCGAGTGCGCGAAAAACGCGCACCGAGAAAGCCCGGCACCGAGCGATCGTCGCCGGGATCGAGCATGCCTTCCACGAGGCCCACGGGGTCGATCAGAAACGTGCGGATGATGGACGGATACAGGCTCTTGTAGTCGAGCACCAGCACCGAATCGTAGAGACCGGGCCGCGAATCCATCACGAAGCCGCCTGGACTCGCGGCGCCGGCCACGTCGCCGAGATTCGGCGCGACATAGCCTTGCCGATGCATGCGCGGCATGTACAGATGCGTGAATGCCGCGACCGATCCGCCGCTGCGATCCGCCGGCAAGCCGGTCACGGTTGCCCGTTCCAGCAGAAACGGCAACAACTCGGTCTTTGCGAAGATGCGCGTGACGAGCTCGCAATCCTTGAGGTTGTACCGCGCGAGGGCGGGCTTGTCCTCGTCGAAACGGCGCTGGATTTCATCCATGCGCTGATACGGATTGTCGATCGATTTACCTTCGCCCAGCACCGAACGCGCGACGTATTCGAGGCTGAACGAAGGAAAACTCCATGTTGCGGAGCGCAGCGCCTCGATGCCGTCAATGATCAGGCGCCCCGCGGCGCCGGCAAAGAAATGGTTTTGTCTGAGGCCATGCTCCCGCCATTCCATCACCGCGCCGCCGCGTCCGAGCCGCAGCGGCACGCCATATTGCTCGGCATGCTGCCGCAACACACGCAGATCGAACTGCACGAGGTTCCAGCCGATGATCGCATCGGGGTCATGCCGTTCCAGCCACAGGTTCAGCTTTTCGAGCAACTGGGCGCGGGTTTCGCAGTATTCGAGTTCGAAGTCGAGTGCGCTCGCGTCGCCGTTCGGCGGGCCGAGCATATACACCTGGCGCTGCCCGCAACCTTCGAGCGCGATCGAATAAAGCTCGGCGTGCGCACTGGTTTCGATGTCGAGCGAGACCAGCTTCAAGGACGGGCGATAACCGGTAGCCGGCTTCAATTCGCCGTTCACGAGCAGCCCGCCAGCTTGCGAATCGCCGCCGAACGATACCGGCGCGGTGATGAAGCGCTCCATCATGTAGCGCTCGGGCGGAAAGATGTCGGCTTCATACACGTCGACGCCGCCTTGCTTCAGGCGTTTCTCGAAGCCGGTCAATTGCCGATACTGCGGGCAGTACAGGCCCATGACCGGCCGATGCTGGAAGTCGCGCAAGTCGAGTGGACGCAGATCGAGCGGCGCTTCGCGGCGCAGGACCGTTTCCGCGCGCTCGCGATGTTCAACCGGAATGAACGCCACCGAAGGCTGCGGGCGCAAGCGGATGTGACGAGGCCCGCCGTCCGTTGCCAGCCAGAAATCCACTTCGGTGCCGGCGGGCGTGTCCCGCCAATGCCGGGTCAAGATGAAACCCTGTTCAAGCTCAGTCAAACCGCCACCTCTAAACGGGCGTTATCGCCTTGCGCAATTTTACCGCCATGCGTGTCGGGGCATGGCGCGCTCGGCGGGGCGTTCATGCTCGGCCACGCTGGGTGCAGGCGCGCTGCGTAATCTGTATGATCGTTTGCAGCGGTTCCTTCGGCGCACATCGTTGCGCCGGTCAAGTCTTCAAATCTATTAAGAACGGAGAGAACACTATGACGTTGAGCAAACTTGTTGTTGTGGTCGCGGTGGCGGCAACCAGCCTGAGTGCACAGGCGCAAGTCGCCGGCACGCAACCGTTGAGCGTGACGGTCGAACAATCCACCGCGCTGTTGAGCGGCTGGAGCGTGAAGAAGAGCATTCTCGGCAAGGCGGTGTACAACGATCAGAACGAGAAGATTGGCTCGATCCGCGATCTGGTGGTCGCACCCGATGGCTCACTGTCCGCCGCGATCGTCGCCGCTGGCGGCTTCCTCGGTGTGGCCTCGCATGACGTCGCCGTGCCGATCGCCGCGCTCGATATCCGCTCGGGAAACTTCTATCTGGCCGGCGCGAGCAAAGACGCTTTGAAGGCCACGCCCGCCTTCCAGTACAACAAGGTCAAGGCGCCGCCGAAGCCTAAAAAGCTGACGGGCGAGTAACGCATCGAGCCTCTGGAATGACCGGCTCGCGGTTCAGGCGGTAGTGGAAAAGCGGCGCTTGCGGCGCGAATCGGCAAGTAGGCAACCCGATTTGCGCGCTGCAAGCGCCGCTCGCTTTTGCATTCACCGTGAATCATTCCGGCTGTTGAAGCCGGCCGGGATCAAGCCTCCAAAGCCAGCGTGGCGAATGTGCCGAGCCAATGCTCACCCATGTAGTCGCCGGCTACGTGCGGCAGCGCGCTTTGCAGATGACGCTCGGCGGCATCGAACAGGATCGTGCGGCGTATGTCGCCGGCGGGCAGCGCGCGGGCCAGCGAGCGCTGGCACCACGCGCGGCTCAGATTGAGGCCGTCGAGGTGGGCAATCTTGCCGTCGCTGCGATCGGTCACGGTGACGGGCTCGAATAAGGTCGCGGGCTTCTTTGCGCCGAGGTTCGGCAGAAAGCGACTGAACCAGTCGACGAATTGCGCGGGCGGCAAGATGCGCCGCATCAACTCCGCTTCCATCAGCGAAGGCGACAGAAATTCATCGCCGGCGGGCTCCCATGCCTGGCAGCCGACATCGTTCAGAAACCAGCGCTCGGCCGTATTGACCAGCAATGCCTCGAGCGAATCACGCGAGGTTTGCCGCGCGAAATCCAGCGTGAGCGCCAGCGCGAACGCCATGTTGAAATGCGTGCCGACGCGCAACGGGTAGGTCGCTTTCGGCAGAAACTCCTCGAAGCGTTCGACAAAGAGTTGGGTGAGCGGCGCGAAGGCCTTGGACCAGCGCGCGGCTTCGGAGAGCTTCAGCGAGTGCAGTTGCGCGCTCAGCGCAAGCAGCCAGGCCCAGCCATACGGCCGCTCGAAACCGCGGTTGTGCGGCAGCGTGAGATACGCGAGCTCACCGGCCACGTTCGCCTCGGTGAAGTGCTCGTCGACCACCGCGACGATGCGCGTGGCTTCGGGCAGGTCGGGAAAACGGTCGAGCAGATGCAGGATCAGCCAGTAGCCGTGCACGCACGAATGCCAGTCGTAGCTGCCGTAAAAGATCGGATGCAGCGCACGTGGGCTCTGCACGTCTTGCGGACCGGCCAGCGCATGAGTGAGCTTGTTGGGGTATTCGCGCGTGAGGTGGGCGAGCGCGACATTGGCGAATCTGGACGCAAGGTCGGGAGTGAGTTGGACGTTCATCGGCGCCTCTGCAAAAGCGGAATCGAATAAGTAAGACAGTATGGTGTCGGCGGCCGCTAATAGTAAAGGGATCGAGTGAAGCGACCAGGCACGCGGCTTGATTCGAAAGTGGCGGCGCGTGCCGCGAATCGGCATCCGGACCGCATGCGCAGGCCGCGCGGCCGTGGCGGTGGCCGCGGCTCGCGCGCCGGCCATTGGGCTTTTCCCGTTTTCGATTTCATCGGTGCGCTGTATCACAGTTGCCGGTTGCCGCTGACGAAATAATGGGTCCACGAAGCCAGTTAGCCAACGGCGTTTCACGCGCCCGGCATGACGGCCGTCTGGGAGATGCGCTGTGTTTAACCCGACCCTTGTCCGCACCGTATTCCGCGTTGCCGTGGTAGCCGCGTGTCTCGTCGGCTATCCGGGGCTGAAGTCGACGGCGATGGCCGCGGGCGCGGCGCCGCCGCTCGCGAAGGAGAGGCGGGTTGCGCCGGCCAATGCCGCGGCGCCGCTCGACTTTCCCGCGCTCGTGGAGCGGTACGGGCCCGCCGTCGTGAATATCAGCTCGGTCAGCGCGACGGCCCAACCAGCGCTGGCGCCGGCCTTCGCCGCGCTTGGTCCCGACGATCCGCTCGCTTCGTTCTTCAAGCGTCCGTTGCAAGCGCAGGAGTCTCAGGGCAGTCCGCCGAGCGCGATATCGGGTGTCGGTTCCGGGTTCATCATTAGCGCCGACGGCCTCATTCTGACCACGGCACATGTGGTGGATCAAGTCGACGAAGTGACGGTCACGCTGATCGACCGGCGCGAGTTCAAGGCTAGGGTGCTGCTTGTCGACGCCCAGAGCGACGTCGCCTTGATCCAGATCGACGCCGCCAAGCTGCCGACGGTCAAACTCGGCGACTCGTCGCGCGTGCGCGCCGGCGAACCCGTGCTGACGATCGGCTCGCCCGACCGCTTCCAGAATACCGTTACCGCGGGCATTGTCAGCGCCACGTCCCGCACGCTGCCGGACGGCAGCAATTTTCCGTTCTTTCAGACGGACGTGTCCGTCAACCCGGACAATTCGGGCGGCCCGCTGTTCAACCGTGCGGGCGAGGTGGTCGGCATCGCCGTGCAGGTGTATCCGGACCAGGACCGGTCCGGCCTGACGTTTGCGATCCCGATCAATCTGACGGCCAAGCTGCGATCACAGTTGCAAACCCAGCGCAAGACGCCTTCGGGCGGTCTCGGCGTGGAGGTGCAGGACGTCGGCGCGGGGCTGGCGGGGGCCTTCGGCCTGCAGCGGCCGGCAGGCGCGCTGGTCAATGCGGTCGAGCCCGGCACGACGGCGGCCGCGATCGGCATCAAGCCCGGCGACGTCATCGTGCAATTCGGCGACAAGCCGATCGAGCGCTCCGCCGAACTCCTCGATGCCGCCGCCGCGCTGCCGCCCGGCACGAAAACCACACTCCGGCTGATCCGCAATCGAAGGCCGATGACCATGGCGGTCATGATCGGCGCAGCGGGGGAAAGCCCGAGCGTTCGACCCAACGAAGCGCGACAAAACGATGTCAGCTTGACGGAGCGCCTGGGTCTGGTCATGCATCCGCTGAGCGAGGGCGAGCGGCGCGCGAGCGGACTCGGCGTCGGTCTGATGGTGGACGAGGTTCGCGGGCCCGCCGCGGCCGCGGGCATCCAGCCCGGCGATGTCGTTCTGTCGTTCAATGGCACGCTGCTCGAATCGCCGGAGCAAGTAGCGACGCTGGAAGTCAAGGCGGGCAAACCCATTGCGGTGCTGATCCAGCGCAATAACGCGCGCCGTTTCGTTTCGGTGGAGACGAGATGAGATGAACCACCGAGGGCATCTCCGCAAATCAGTCCTTGCCGCAACGAACGCCCGCTACGCCATGCCGAGTTGCTGCGCCGTCGCGTCGATGGCGTTTTTCGCCTTCGAAACGATTTCGTCGATCTCGTGCTTGTCGATGACGAGCGGCGGCGACAGCAGCATCCGGTCGCCGGTGGCGCGCATGATCAGATTGCCGTTGAAGCAGAAATCGCGGCACAGGGTGCCCACGTCGCCGCCGTTGGCGAAGCGTTTGCGCGTTGCCGGCTGTTCCGCGAGTTGCAAACCGGCCACGAGACCCGCGCCGGAAATCTCGCCGATGATCGGGTGATTGGCGAAGGTGTCGCGCAATTGCTTCTGGAAATACGGACCCGTCTCGCGCTTCACGCGTTCGACGATCTTCTCGTCGCGCAGCAGCTTGAGGTTGGCAACGGCGACCGCGGCGGCCACCGGATGCCCCGAGTACGTGAGCCCGTGATTGAAGTCGCCGTTCTCGATGATCGCTTTCGCCACGCGGTCATGCAGGCCCACCGCGCCCATCGGCACATAGCCGCTGGTGAGGCCCTTGGCCAGCGTGATGACATCCGGTTCGAAGCCGAAGTGCTGGTGCGCGAACCATTCGCCCGTGCGCCCGAAGCCGCCGATCACTTCGTCGGCGACGAGCAGAATGTCGTACTTGCGGCAAATGCGCTGAATTTCCGGCCAATAAGTCGAGGCCGGGAAAATCACGCCGCCCGCTCCCTGGAAAGGCTCACCGATAAACGCGGCCACCTTGTCCGCGCCGATTTCGAGGATCTTCGCTTCGAGTTGCCGCGCGCGCGCGAGCGCGAATTCCTCCGGCGTCACATCGGCTTGCGCTTCGCCGAAGAAATACGGCTGGTCGATATGCACGATATTCTCGACCTTCGAGGGCATCTGCTCGTGCATATAGCCCATGCCGCCGAGCGTGCCGCCCGCGATCGTCGAACCGTGATAACCGTTCTTGCGCGAGATCACGAACTTCTTCGCGTGCTTGCCTTGCACCGCCCAATACTGATGGACGATGCGCAATACCGTGTCGTTGCCTTCCGAGCCGCTGTTGCAATAGAAGAAGTGATTGAACGGTTCGGGCGCCAGTTCCGCGAGCAATGCCGACAGTTCGATGACAGGTGGGTGCGTGGTCTTGAAGAAGGTGTTGTAGTAGGGCAGTTCCAGCATTTGCCTGTACGCCGCATCCGCCAGTTCCTTGCGGCCATAACCGACGTTGACGCACCACAAGCCGGCCATGCCGTCGATGATCTTATTGCCTTCCGAATCCCATAGGTACACGCCGTGAGCCTTGACGATCACGCGGCTGCCGCTGCGATTCAACGCTCCCATATCCGAAAACGGATGGATGTGATGCGCGGCGTCGAGGGCGCGATAGTCGGCGGTGCTGCGCTGCGCGACTGGCGTGGCTTGTATGGCCTGCACCGTTGCGGTGGCGTGCAACGCCGGTTGCACATAAGCGATTTCTTCTGTTCTATAGCTCATACAGACTCCAATAGTTTTGCGTTTGCGTTTGCATTGCCTCTGCGACAGCTTCAGACGTGCAGCAGCAAATGCCGGCGTTCCCACGAACTGATCACGCGGAAGAACGCTTCGTATTCGGTTTCCTTCAAAGCCAGGTAAGCATTGACGAACTTCTCGCCGAGTACTTCGGCAATCGGCTCGCACGCGCCCATCAACGTCAGGCCTTCTTCGAGATTGCGCGGCAACTGGTACGGCAATTCATAGCCGTCGCTAAGAAGCGGCTCCGTGGCTTCGAGCTTTTGCGTCATGCCGAGATAGCCGGCAGCGAGCGTTGCGGCAATCGCCAGATACGGATTGCAGTCCACGCCGGGAATGCGGTTCTCGATGCGGCGCGCAGCGGGGCCCGAATGCGGAATGCGGAAGCCCACCGTGCGGTTGTCGTAACCCCACGCCACATTGATCGGCGCGGCCATGAAGCGCGACAGACGCCGATACGAGTTGATGTACGGCGCGAAGATCGGCATCAGCGCGGGCGTGTACTTCTGCAAGCCGGCGATGTAGCTGGTGAAAAGCGAGGTCGGCTTGCCGTCCGCACCCGTGAACATGTTGTGGCCGCTTTCCGCGTCGACGAGGCTTTGGTGCATGTGCATGGCCGAGCCCGGCTCGCTTTCCATCGGCTTCGCCATGAACGTGGCGTACATCTTGTGACGCAATGCGGCCTCGCGCACCGTGCGTTTGAACAGGAACACGCTGTCCGCGAGTTTCAACGGATCGCCGTGCATGAAGTTGATTTCCATCTGCGCGGCGCCCACTTCGTGAATCAGCGTATCCACTTCGAGTTCCTGCACCTCGCAGTACTCGTAGATGTCCTCGAAGAGCGGATCGAATTCGTTGACGGCCTCGATCGAATAGGACTGGCGGCCGGTTTCCGGACGGCCAGTACGGCCGATTGGCGGTTGCAGCGGCAAGTCCGGGTCCTTGTTCATGTCGACCAGATAGAACTCCAGCTCGGGCGCGATCACGGGGGTCCAGCCTTTGGCCTTGTACAGTTCGAGCACGCGGCGCAACACGCGGCGCGGCGAGATCGCGACGGGCGTGCCGTCGAAGTGAACGCAATCGTGAATCACCTGGGCGGTCGGATCGACGGCCCACGGAATCATGCGAATGGTGCTGGCGTCGGGAACGCACACCATGTCGGGGTCGGTGACGCCGGTGAGTGTGCCGTCGTCAGGATAGTCGCCTGTGACGGTCTGGATCATCACCGCCTGCGGCAAGCGCATGGACTCGCCGGATTCGAACTTGCTGCGCGGAATGATCTTGCCGCGCGCGATTCCGGCCATATCGGGAATGATCGCCTCGATTTCGGTGACGTGGTTCTTCTTCAGAAAATCGTCGATGTCATGCATGATTTTTCTCTCTGTTTGAGTGCGCGGCCGGCTCAGGTTTGCGTCGCGGCGGATGCCGCGCCATAGCCGGCCCTGGTGCGCATTCGATCGCGGCAGGCTTCGCCGAACTCACGAAAGATCGCGGTGGAAAGCGCGTCGCTCGCGTGCCGCCACTCCGGGTGCCACTGCACGCCCAGCGCGAAAGCGCGCGCGTCCTTCACGCTCGCCGCTTCGATCAAGCCGTCCGGCGCGGTGGCCTCGGTCATGAGGCCCGCACCCAGCCGCTCGACGCCCTGGCCGTGCAACGAATTCACACGCGCCTCGTTCGCGCCGCCCGCGAGGCGCTGCAACAAGCCGCCTCGTGTGAGCGTGATCGAATGCGACGGTGCGTATTGCACGTCGAGTTCGTCTTGCTTGTTCTCGCGGTGGTCGTTCAAACCCGCCACCGCGTGAACGCATTGATGCAACGTGCCGCCGAACGCCACGTTCATTTCCTGAAAGCCCCGGCATACGGCCAGCACCGGCACGCCCGCCGCGATCGCCGCGCGCAGGAGCGGCAGCGTGGTTGCATCGCGTGCGGCGTCGTGGAGCGTGCCCGGCGCGCTGGCATGGCCGCCGTAGCGCCGCGGCTCGACGTTCGAATAGCTGCCGGTAAACAGCAGGCCGTCGACGGTGGCGAGCACGTCATCGGCGGACTGACGTTCGCCGAGCGCCGGCAGCAACATTGCCAGCGCCTGCGAGCCGTCCACGATCGCGGCAATGTACTTCTCGCCGGCAACGTGCGACGGATGCGCTCCGATCATCGTTCTGTCGGCGCTGATGCCGACTAGTGGCTTCGTTCGCATGATTGATACGCGTATGTGTTCTCGAGGAACTTCTTTCGGGGCGTTGACCGACGAACCCAACGGACGCGGCGTGAACAACCCTCAACGCGGCACGATTCCGCCGCCGGGCGCAAGGCGCGCGGCCGCAGGCAGGGTGCGGGCGGTCGTCGTCAACGGAACGCGCCGCGCGTCGCGATCAGGTAGGCGGTTCGATTCGGTTCGCTGCGCCGCGCAACGGATTTGCCTTGCATGAAGCGCATGAAATGCATACGCGACAGACGGCACCGCACGTGCGGAAACACGCGGCTCGAAAAAGCGCGCTCACGCAAACGGACGAATCGAATGGCGAAAAGGAGGGAGGCGCTAGGGCAGCAGCGAGGCGACTTCGTCCGTGCGCACTGCAATGAAGGCGCGCGCGGAGATGGAGTTGTGACGTCGAACTGAACGACGCGACAGGATCGTGAAGACGGACAGAAAGCGGCGGAACGCAAGCCTGCCGTTGCTGCCGTCGGCGATGGCGCCGTCAGCGCGAGGACAACTCGGCTGACTGCGATTCCATCTCACCAAAGGGCATCGGACTCTCACGATTACACTCGACTGGCAACGTTGAAAGTATTGAACGGCCTGCTCGAAATCCGCACGGGGCGTTTAAAGAAGCAGGACGTTGGGATGATCGCCGTTGAACCCATGCGAAGTGAATTCGCTGCGCCGCAAAACACGTTTAAGCGCCTCGTGACGCTGCTGCGGCGATCGCCTGAGAACCAGCATATACGAGTCAATAACGCCGTCAATTGATTTTTATTAAAGCTTGATAAGGGCTTTCCCGAAGGCAGGCATGCGATTGCAATGGCTGCCAATGCTCATTGCGTAACACGTATTTCCGGGTTCTTTCAGGGTTTCCCCCGGCGGCGCAACGCGCAAAATGATTAGAATATTCAACACTCGGAAGCAGCCGCTGCCCGAGTTCATTTCTCGATACTCCGCCTTCAATGCCAGAGAACACCGCGATGTCCATCGAAGTGGCAACCCGCTTGCAGTACATTCGCAAGAAGCACGGCTTGTCCCAGCGTGAACTGGCAAAAAGGGCGGGCGTGACCAACGGCACGATCTCGCTCATCGAGCAGAATCGCGTGAGTCCTTCGGTCGGTTCATTGAAGAAACTGCTCGAATGCATTCCGATGAGTCTCGCGGAGTTCTTTACCTTCGAGGTGGAAGCGGAGCGTTCGGTGGTATCGCGCCGGGCCGACATGGCGAATCTCGGCAATCAGTCGATCGAGTGCTATCTCGCCGGCTCCAGCGTGAAAAACCGCAGCGTGGACATTCGGCGCGAGGTTTATCAGCCTCTGTCGGATACCGGGCCGCGGATGCTCGAACACGAAGGGCACGAGGGCGGCGTGGTGGTCAGCGGGCAAATCGAGTTGACCGTGAACGGCGCCACGTGGCTGCTCGATCCAGGCGACAGCTTTTATTTCGAAAGCCGTTTGCCGCATCGTTTTCGCAACCCCAATGCGGAGCGTGTCTGCGAGATCGTGTCGGCCGGTTCGCCGCCGACTTTCCGACGGGCCTTCCTGTAGAAACAACGGAGATATCGCATGGCAAACCTTCAGCCGATCAGCCGCTACCCCGTGCCTGAGCCGAGCGAATGGCCGGACGACATCCGCGCGCGCATTCTCGAAGTTCAGCAGAAAGCCGGTTTTGTGCCGAATGTATTCCTCACGCTCGCGCACCGCCCGGATGAATTTCGCGCGTTCTTCGCTTACCACGATGCGTTGATGCTGAAAGAAGGCGGCCTCACCAAAGGCGAGCGCGAGATGATCGTCGTCGCCACGAGCGCGGTGAACGATTGCCTGTATTGCGTGGTGGCGCACGGCGCGATTCTGCGCATTTACGAAAAGGCGCCGTTGCTCGCCGATCAGGTGGCCGTCAATCATCGCAAGGCGGATATCACCGCGCGTCAGAAGGCGATGCTCGATTTCGCGCTGAAGGTCTGCCGCGAATCGGGCACGGTGGATGACGCCGATTTTCAAACCCTGCGCGAGCATGGCTTTTCCGACGAGGACATCTGGGACATTACGGCGATTACCGCGTTTTTCGGTTTGTCGAACCGGATCGCCAACGTCATTTCAATGCGACCGAACGACGAGTTCCATCTGATGGGCCGCGTACCGAAAGGCGCGGCGCAGTAGACGCGATCGCATACGGGCGCAAAAATCTTTCTGATCGGCGCTGTCGATTTGACGGCGCGCCATTCGTCGTAGCCGTAGAAGGGCACCAGATCGCTCGCCGTCGCGGCGCGCCGCTGTCGCCCTTGATCCCTTTTCATACGAGGAGATGGCTGATGACCGACCCCAACGCATCCGCACAGACACTGAAGCCGGCCCGCCTGTTGGCCGATTCCCCTCCGCGCTTTCCCGGCGAGAGCACCGAATATCGCCGCGCGCGCAACGCGTTGCTGGCCGAGGAAATCGAGTTGCGCCGCCATATCGAACGCGTCGCCGCGCAGCGCCGCGCGCTGCCGCCCGGCGGTGTCGTGCCCGAGGACTATCGCTTCGAGGGCGAGGAGGGCCCGGTGACGTTATCCGCGATGTTCGGCGCGCATGACACGCTCGTTACCTACAACTGGATGTTCGGCCCGAAGCGGGCACGGCCCTGTCCGATGTGCACGTCGCTGCTGAGCGCATACGACGGCGAAATGCCCGATATCCTGCAACGCGTGTCGTTCGCGGTGATCGGCCGCTCGCCGATCGAGAAGCTGGTCGCGTTCAAGAAAGAGCGCGGCTGGCGGCATCTGCGCTTGTATTCGTCGGCCGGCAATACCTTCAATCGCGATTACGCGGCCGAAGATCCCGATGGCGACGACAATCCGGCGTTCAACGTTTTCACGCGTTCCGGCGACACGATTCGGCACTTCTGGGCCGAGGAGATGGGGCCGTCGACAGCGGACCCAGGCCAGGATCCGCGCGGCGCTCCTGATGTGATGCCGATCTGGACCGTGCTCGACATGACGCCCGGCGGCCGTGGCAAAGACTGGTATCCGAAGCTGGAATACGAAACCGCGCCGCGTTAGTCGGGCTTTCGCGGCGGCGCGCTCGCGCTACGGCCGCGCGCCGAGCGCATAGCTTTGCCCCAGCGCCGTTTGCAGATAAGCGCGGACGGCGCTGGCCCGCATCGGTCTGCCGAACAGATAGCCCTGCACCGCGCGAGCGCCCAGCGCCTTGACCACCTCGGCCTGCGATGACGTTTCGAGTCCTTCCACCACGCATTCGAGCCCGAGATTTCCGCACAGGTCGAGCACCGACTTGACGATCTTCTTCGACGCGCTGTTGGAATCCACGTCGGTCATGAAGCTGCGGTCGATCTTGATCGTATCGAAGGGCAGGCGATGCACGTAGCTCAGGCTCGAATAGCCGGTGCCGAAGTCGTCGAGCGACACGCGGCAGCCGGCCTGCTTGATCATCGTGAGCGCACTGTGGGCCTGCTCGAAGTCGCGCGTCACGGCGGTCTCCGTGATCTCGAACGACACGCGATGCGGCGGCACGCCGCTCGCCAGCACGATATCGATCAGGCGGCGGGCGCGCGCCGAGGTGGAGATATCGATCGCGGACAGATTGAACGACAGATACAGTTCGGACGGCCAGCGTGACACTTCATCGAGCGCCTTGCGCAGCAGCACTTCAGTGATGCGCAGAATCAGTTCGGTGCGCTCCGCGATCCGAATGAATTCTTCCGGCTTGACCGCGCCGAGCCGCGCGTTATGCCATCGCCCGAGCGCTTCCATGCCGATGGTGCGCTGCGTGAGCACGTCGTGGATCGGCTGGAATTCGAGGAACAGCTCCGACTCGAGATCGGCGTGGCGCAGTTCCTGGGTCACGAGACTCGAACGGCGAATCCGCGTTTCGTGTTCGGTCGAGAAGATCACCGGCGTGCCGCGGCGGCTTTCCTTGCCCACGTACAGCGCGGCGTCGGCCCGTTCGAATACCTGCGCGACGGTCGTGCCCGCCTCGGGAAACGCGGCCCAGCCGATCGTTCCCGACAATTCGGCGACATTGCCGGCCACCTGGTACGGCTGACTGAGCGCGTCGCAGATGCGCTGCCCCAACGCCACCAGCGTCTCGTTCGAAAGCTGGTGTTGCGCGAGCACGCCGAATTCGTCGCCGCCGAGGCGCGCGAAGAAGATGCCCGGCTCGGCGAACGCGAGCAGCCGCAAGCCGACTTCCTGGAGGACGAGGTCGCCGCTCGCGTGTCCGTAGATGTCGTTGACCTGCTTGAATCCGTCCAGATCGATCAGCCCGACGTTGAAGCCGCCGCCGCTGCCGAGCGCCTGTTCGGACAGCGCGCGCAACGACGCAAAGAAGCTGCGCCGGTTAGGCAGGTCGGTGAGGCTGTCGATGCTCGCGAGGCGGAAGTTGTCGTCGCTGAGCCGCTGCGTATTCTGCTGGCTCGCCTGCAATTCGCGCTGCGCGTGAACCACGCCGGCGAAGGTCCGGTAATACAGTTCGATGATGAAGGCGAGCGCGAGGCCGACCAGCGTCATGTCGACCGCCATCGCAATGAACACGGGGTAGCCGGTGAAAACCAGAAAGGTCGCGAAGCTCAGGATGACGATCGACAGCAGAAGCAGCGCGGCCGCGCGCAGGTGCATCAGGCAGAACACGCAGCCCACCACGGTGGTCGCCATATAGAACGCGACCTGGGCTTGTTCGTAAGCGGTGCCGTAGGGGAACAGCAGCAGCGACCAGGCGCTGAACGCGATGCCGAAGATGCCGGCGAGCCAGATCAGCCTGCGCAGTTCAGGCACGGCCTTGTCGTGCGTGAGAACCCGGCGCCGCACGCGCCACCATCGAACGCAACGGATGACGCAGACCGCGCAGAGCAACACGGGAATGTAGATGGACAACCAGGCGGGCGCGCTTCTCAGATGCGTGACGGCGACGGCCACCGTGTTGACGAACAGCATGAAGTACAGCAACGGTATCTGATGGCCGAACGCCTGAAGCTGCGAACGCACCAGTTCGGGGTCGCCTTCCGCGACAGACAGCGCTTCTTTCAATCTGGCTAGCCGAACCATTCCCATCCTTTAGTGTTTGCGCCGCACACGCAGCTTTATATATCGGCAGTGCCGGTGCGACCTTGAGAGCATTTCGGGTTCGAGATCGGGCCTGAGATCGGGCTCGGCGCAGGGCGGTAAGTACGACCTCCCGGCCATCGGTTGGCGTCATTTGTGCCGCGTGATGTTGCAAGCGCAGGCGGCTTACGGCGATCCGGCGAGCGCCGCGCCTGTTGCAATATGGCGAAACCCGGCGTTTTTTATTTCTCTCCGATTCTTTATTGCCGGGCGTGGCGCCCCGGGAACGTCAGATCGCGACGGTGCAACATAACATGGCAAAAAAGCCTGTCCGCACCGCGCAGGCTTGCGCTAAAGCACTGAAATTGCAACGGATTGTGATATGGCGCGGGCCGCCGTGAAGCGCCGGAAAAACGTAAGCGCTCGATTCTTATGGCACTTTGCGGGAAAAAATCGTCAAATTCCCGCTGGGCGGGTGATACAAGGCTTACACCAAGGTTTGCGCGAATGCGCGCCTATGCGTTAGTGTGTCGGTCCCGGCGCGACAGATGTGGCGCCGGTTCCATGATTACCATACGGGAAGTGCTATGAACAAACAGGAACTGATTGATGCAGTCGCTGCAGCGACGGGCGAAAGCAAAGCGGCCACGGGCCAAACCATCGACGCGATCGTCGAAGCGGTAACCAAGGCAGTGGTGGGCGGCGATACGGTGCAACTGGTCGGTTTCGGTTCTTTCTCGACCGGCGCGCGCGCTGCACGCGTGGGCCGCAATCCGTCGACGGGCGCCGAAATCCAGATCGCCGCAGCCAAGACGGTGAAGTTCACCGCCGGCAAGGCATTCAAGGAAGCCGTCAACGCGTCGTAATGCAACGCGCCTCGCGCCGGAGCATCCACGCGCGCTGCGATAGCGCGCGGCGGACGATGTCTCGGGCGTAAGGAATCACGCGCTGCCCATCCCCGATGATGTAGCCGGATCGGCGGCTGGCGCGGCGCGTGTGTTTCGCTTGCAAGCTGTGTTGCGAACCCGGGTCGTCAACCCGGTTGCAATTTGCCGGCGCGAGATCAGCCCGCGCGGCGTTTGCGGCTTGCTTCGGCGAGGGTGTCGAGCACCGGTTCCGTCTGCGTCCAGCTTACGCAGGCATCCGTGATCGATACGCCGTAACGTAGCGGCACACCGGCCTTCAGGTCCTGACGGCCTTCTTCCAGATGACTTTCCAGCATGACGCCGATGATGCGGCGCTCGCGCTGCGAGAGTTGCCGCGCCAGATCCTGCACCACGTCCAGTTGGCGCAAATGCGATTTGCCCGAGTTCGCGTGCGAACAGTCGACCATGACCTGCTCGCGCAAGCCCGCTGATCTGAGCGCCGCGCAGCTTGCCTCCACCGACGCGCTGTCGTAATTCGGCCCTTGCTTGCCGCCGCGCAGGATCACGTGCGCGTCGTCGTTGCCGCGCGTTTCGAAGATGGCGGCCATGCCCATCTTGGTCATGCCCATGAACGCATGGCTCGCGCGCGCGGCGACGATGGCGTCGGCCGCGATTTGCACGCCGCCGTCCGTGCCGTTCTTGAAACCGATCGGGCAACTCAGCCCCGACGCCAGTTGCCGATGACTCTGGCTCTCGGTCGTGCGCGCGCCGATCGCGCCCCACGCGATTAGATCGGCGATGTATTGCGGGCTCAGCAGATCGAGAAATTCCGTGGCCGTGGGCAAGCCCAGACCGTTGATGTCGAGCAGCAGTTGCCGCGCGAGGCGCAGACCCTCGTTGATGCGGTAGCTGCCGTCGAGGCGCGGATCGTTGATATAGCCCTTCCAGCCCACGGTGGTGCGCGGCTTTTCGAAGTAGACCCGCATCACGATCAGCAGATCGTTCCTGTAGGTGTCGGCCGCGACTTTCAGCTTGCGCGCGTATTCGATCGCCTGGTCGTGGTCATGAATCGAACACGGGCCGACGATCATCACGAGCCGGTCGTCACGGCCGTGGAGAATGTCGGCGATTTCCGCGCGGGTTTTCTCGACGAGCGTCTGCACCGAAAGCGGCACCGGCAACTCGTCTTGCAACAGCGCGGGGGAAATCAGCGGACGCACCGCGCCGATCCGAACGTCGTCGATGCGCGTGGTGTCCTGGGTGGCGTCGGCCGAGCCGACTTCCTGATCGTGCAAAGGATTGTCGATGGCGCTCAAAGTGTTCTCCCGGAACCTGGGTGATGAAGTGGCCTCGCGGCCTGACTGTTGGAATGTCGCTGCGTTTTCAGTTGCCGCGATTATGACATCCGCGCTCCGGGACCAGGGTTACCCGGGCCTCACAGACGTTCGATCAACGCCATGGCCGCAGCCGGATTGCGTTCCTTGAAGCCGCTGATCACGTACAGATAGACGTCGTGTGCCGCGGTTTTCGCGGGCGGCGCGGCGCTCGTTTCCAGGTCGTCCGGGGTCGTGCCCGCCGCGAATCGACGGGCGCGTTCGGCCCACGCGTCGAGCGCCTTGGTGGAATAGCCTTTGGCCTGTTTGTCGGTCGTGCCCATGATGCGGGCGTACACGAATGGCGCGGTGATGTCGGCGATTTGCGGGTAATCGCTGTCGCCGGCCAGCACGACCGCGACCTTGTATTTTCTCGCGAGCGCGATGAATTCCGGCGTTTTGAAGGTGTCGTTGCGGACTTCGACTGCGTGCCTCAGCTTCTGGCCTTCGATACTGGCCGGCAGCAGTTTCAGGAAGGCTTCGAAATCTTCCTTGTCGAATTTCTTGGTCGGCGCGAATTGCCAGTTGATCGGCCCGAGCTTCTGTTTGAGCAGCAGCACGCCGCTTGCGAAGAAGCGCTCGATCGTTTCGTTGGCGTCCGCGAGAACTTTCCGGTTGGTTGCATAGCGCGGGGCTTTCAGCGAGAAGACGAAATCGTCGGGGGTTTCCTGATACCACTTCTCGTAGCTCGACGGTTTTTGCAAACCGTAGAACGTGCCGTTGATTTCTATCGATGTGAGATGTTGGCTCGCGTATTCGAGTTCACGGCTTTGCGTGAGGTCGGACGGGTAGAAGGCGCCTCGCCACGGCGCGTAGGTCCAGCCGCCGATGCCGATTCGGATCCGGTTGCTTTTGGAGGATGGCATTGGGGGTGCCTCGGTGGTGAGTTCGCGTGGGAGGGGTAGGTTAGCGCATTGTGGAGTGGGGTGGTTTTTTGCCAGCGCGGCGCTTGGCGAAGGTTCGCGCGTACGGGGAATGGAATCGACAATTCGGGGTCAAGCGTCTGCCCGTAAAACGCCAGCCCGGCTACAGCCTAACTGAACTTAGCCGGGTTGTTTTCCCGCCGCCTCCTCAAACCGCCGATTAGCCTCGGCCACCTCCACCCTGAACCGCTGCAACGCACTAACCGCCAGGTCAGGCGGCGTAAGCGCGGCCCACAGAACATCGATCAACTGATCCGCGGTCGCGTCGATATCGATACGGCGTTTCGCCAGCGTGGCATCCCACAGCACGTGTTCCATCGGCCCGAACACCATCGAACGCAATAGCCGCAACGGCATATCCGTGCGAATCTGCCCGCTCTCCTGGCCTTGCGCCAGCACGCGCATCAACGGCGCGGTATAGCGGCGTTGCAGGTCCGTCAGCGCCTCGCTCAGTTCGTGATGCCGCGCGCGTCCTTCCGACAGCACCAGCGCGCACAGGTCGGTGCCATTCACCAGCATCAAGCGCAAATGCGTGCGCACGATGAACGCAAACTGTTGCCGCACAGTGCCGTCGCGCGGCAAGCCCGACTCGATCGCCTCGATGATCTCGTCGTACCAATCGCCGATTACGCGCGCGCATAGCTCGCGCTTGCCGCGGAAATAGCTGAACACCGTCGCTTCGGAGATGCCGAGGCGCTGCGCGATCTCCGCCGTCGTCGCGCGCTCGTAGCCTTTCTCGGCGAACACGTCGCGGCCCGCCTGAAGAATCTCCTTCACGCGCTGCTGCGACTTGCGCCCGGCCGGCTGGCGGCGCGAGGCGGGTAACTCAGCCTTCAGGGCAACCGTCATATGAGTCAAGTTCAGATTGATGAGGCGGCAAGCCCCGATAACCGCGATCCTATCACGTCGAACACGAGCGAAAACCACGAAACTCACTTTCTGAGTGACACTCAAAAATACCTATTGACGCTTACGTAAATCTGGCGTGAAATGCGCCTTGAACGTTTCGCGCCTCGTGCGTGGCGAGACGGCGGGCCACAAGGCCATCGCCCTCCGCCGGGCCGCACTCGTACCCGCCGGCGCCCACCGAGGCAGGCCGGCCGCCAACGAACTCTGGAGACAACGCAATGAGCAACCTGCCCGGTCTGCAATTCCCGCTCGGCGAGGAAATCGAAATGCTGCGCGACAGCATCGCGGGATTCGCTGCCAAGGAAATCGCCCCTCGCGCCGCGGAAATCGATCGCACCGATCAATTCCCCATGGACCTGTGGCGCAAGTTCGGCGACCTGGGCGTGCTCGGCATGACGGTCGCGGAGGAATACGGCGGCGCGAACATGGGCTACACCGCGCACATGATCGCGATGGAAGAGATCTCGCGCGCGTCGGCTTCGGTCGGTCTCTCTTACGGCGCGCATTCGAATCTGTGCGTCAACCAGATTCATCGCAACGGCACGGAAGCACAAAAACAAAAGTATCTGCCCAAGCTGGTTTCCGGCGAACACATCGGCGCACTCGCGATGAGCGAGCCGAACGCGGGCTCCGACGTGGTCAGCATGAAACTGCGCGCGGACAAAAAGGGCGATCACTACGTGCTCAACGGCACGAAGATGTGGATCACCAACGGCCCCGATTGCGACACGCTGGTCGTCTATGCAAAGACCGATTTAGAAGCGAATTCGCGCGGCATTACCGCGTTTATCGTCGAGAAAGGCATGAAGGGTTTCTCGGTGGCGCAAAAGCTCGACAAGCTCGGCATGCGCGGCTCGCATACCGGCGAACTGGTGTTCGAGAACGTCGAGGTGCCGGAGGAAAACATCCTCGGTCAGTTGAACGGCGGCGCGAAGGTGCTGATGAGCGGCCTCGATTACGAGCGCGCGGTACTCGCGGGCGGCCCCACCGGCATCATGGTCGCGGTCATGGACGCGGTCGTGCCGTATATCCATGACCGCAAGCAGTTCGGTCAGCCGATCGGTGAATTCCAGCTTATTCAAGGCAAGGTCGCCGATATGTACACCACGCTGCAAGCGTGCCGCGCGTATCTGTACGCGGTGGGCCGGCAACTCGACACGCTCGGCAAGGAGCACGTTCGCCAGGTGCGTAAAGACTGCGCCGGCGTCATTCTCTACACTGCGGAAAAAGCCACGTGGATGGCCGGCGAAGCGATCCAGATTCTCGGCGGCAACGGCTACATCAACGAATATCCGGTCGGCCGTTTGTGGCGCGATGCGAAGCTGTATGAAATCGGCGCGGGCACGAGCGAAATCCGCCGCATGCTGATCGGCCGCGAACTGTTCGCCGAAACGGCTTGATCCAAAGTACCGCGCCGCTCATTGAGCGCGCGCCTGAAAAAAGCGGCGATAGCAACCACCTCGCATGGGGAGAAGCCACGCAATGCCGATCATCGAATCAAAGCTGAATCCGCGCTCGGACGACTTTCGCGCCAACGCGGCGGCGCTCGAAGCGCTGGTCGCCGACCTTCGCGCGAAGATCGAGGTGCTCGCGCTGGGCGGCGGGCAAGCTGCGCGCGACAAACACACGGGACGCGGCAAACTGCTGCCGCGCGAGCGCATCGAAAAACTGCTCGATCCGGGCACGCCGTTTCTGGAGTTCTCGCAACTCGCGGCCTATGGCATGTATAACGACGACGCGCCGGGTGCGGGCGTCATCACCGGCATCGGCCGGATCGCAGGGCAGGAGTGCGTGATCGTCTGCAACGACGCGACGGTCAAGGGCGGCACGTACTATCCGGTCACCGTGAAAAAGCATGTGCGCGCGCAGGAAATCGCCGCGGAAAACCGCTTGCCGTGCGTGTATCTCGTCGACTCGGGCGGCGCGAACCTGCCGAATCAGGACGAGGTGTTCCCCGATCGCGATCACTTCGGCCGCATCTTCTACAACCAGGCGAATCTGTCGGCGGCGGACATTCCGCAGATCGCCGTCGTGATGGGCTCGTGCACGGCGGGCGGCGCCTACGTGCCGGCCATGAGCGACGAGTCGATCATCGTCAAGAATCAGGGGACGATTTTTCTCGGCGGCCCGCCGCTCGTGAAAGCGGCAACCGGCGAAGTGGTGAGCGCGGAAGACCTGGGCGGCGGCGACGTGCATACGCGCCTTTCCGGCGTGGTGGATCACCTCGCGCAAAACGACGCGCATGCGCTGGCGATCGCGCGCAGCATCGTCGGCAATCTGAATCGCTCGAAGCAGGTGCCGCTCGCGTTGCAGGAGCCGAAGCCGCCGCGCTACGACGTGAAGAGCATGTACGGCGTGATTCCGGTGGATACGCGCAAGCCTTTCGATATCCGCGAGGTGATCGCGCGCATCGTCGACGATTCCGCGTTCGACGAATTCAAGGCGCGTTACGGCGCCACGCTCGTCACGGGCTTCGCGCATATCTGGGGGCATCCGGTCGGCATCGTCGCGAACAACGGGATTCTGTTTTCGGAGTCGGCGCTCAAGGGCACGCACTTCATCGAACTGTGCTGCCAGCGCAAGATTCCGCTGGTGTTCCTGCAGAACATCACGGGCTTCATGGTGGGCCGCAAATACGAAAACGAAGGCATCGCGCGCAACGGCGCGAAGATGGTGACGGCGGTGGCAACCGCGAAGGTGCCGAAGTTCACCGTGATCATCGGCGGCTCGTTCGGTGCGGGCAATTACGGCATGTGCGGCCGTGCCTATTCGCCGCGCTTTCTATGGATGTGGCCGAACGCGCGCATTTCGGTGATGGGCGGCGAACAGGCGGCGTCGGTGCTGGCCACGGTCAAGCGCGACGGGATCGAAGGCAAGGGCGGCGCGTGGAGCGCCGAAGAGGAAGAAGCGTTCAAGCAGCCGATCCGCGAGCAATACGAACATCAGGGTCATCCGTACTACGCGAGCGCGCGCCTGTGGGACGACGGCGTGATCGATCCGGCGCAAACGCGCGACGTGCTCGGTCTCGGCTTGTCGGCCGCGATGAACGCGCCGATCGAAGACACGCGCTTCGGCGTGTTCAGAATGTAATAGCGCGGCACGCGCGGGAGCGGCAACGATGCAATACGAAACGCTGAACCTCGGGATCGACGGCCGGGTCGCCACGGTCACGCTGAATCGCCCGGACGTGCGCAACGCGTTCAACGAAACGATGATCGCGGATCTGACCTCGGCCTTCACCGCGCTGAACGATCGCGACGACGTGCGCGCGGTCGTGCTCGCCGCGAACGGCAAGGCGTTCTGCGCGGGCGCGGACCTGAACTGGATGAAGAAGATGGCCGGCTACTCGGACGACGAGAACCGCGCCGATGCGATGCGGCTCGCGCACATGCTGTCGTCCATCTATCGCTGCAACAAGCCGGTGATCGCGCGCGTGAACGGCGACGCCTACGCGGGCGGCATGGGGCTGATCGCGGCGTGCGATATCGTCGTGGCGGTGGACAGTGCGCGCTTTTGCTTGTCCGAGGCGCGGCTGGGTCTGATTCCGGCGACCATCGCGCCTTATGTGATCCGCGCGTTGGGCGAGCAGGCATCGCGCCGCTACTTCACGACGGCCGAGCAGTTCGATTGCGCGACGGCGTGGCGTCTGGGTCTCGTCAGCGAAGCGGTGAGCGCGGAGCAACTCGACGCAACCGTCCAGCAAATCGCGGCAACGCTCTGCGCGAACGGCCCGCAAGCGGTGCGAGCCTGCAAGCAGCTCGTGCAGGACATTGCCGGGCAGGAGTTAAACGAGGCGATGATCGAAGACACAGCGACGCGCATCGCCCGCATTCGCGCCAGCGCGGAGGGCCGCGAAGGTGTCGCGTCGTTCCTCGAAAAACGCTCGCCCGCGTGGCGTGACTGAATGCGCAACTGGAGCGCAACGCACCCAGGCGCAAGCGCAGGCGCTCAGCACGACAACAGCCCCGAACCCGACACTTCATCGAGACACTTCATGTTCAACAAGATCCTGATTGCCAACCGCGGCGAGATTGCGTGCCGCGTCGCCGCGACCTGCAAGCGGCTCGGCATCGCGAGCGTGGCCGTGTATTCCGATGCCGACGCCGACGCCAAACACGTGGCCGCGTGCGACGAGGCGGTGCACATCGGCGGCGCGACGGCGGCGGAGAGCTATCTGCGCATCGAGCGCATCATCGAGGCCGCGCGCGCAACCGGTGCCCAAGCGGTGCATCCGGGCTACGGCTTCCTCTCCGAGAACGAAGACTTCGCCTACGCATGCGAAAAAGCCGGCATCGTCTTCATCGGCCCGCCGGTCGAGGCCATCGCCGCGATGGGTTCGAAGGCGGCGGCGAAGGCGCTGATGCACGCAGCCGCGGTGCCGCTCGTGCCCGGTTACCACGGCGACGATCAGGACACGCAGTTGCTGCATCGCGAGGCGGATGCGATCGGTTATCCGGTGTTGCTGAAGGCGAGCGCGGGCGGTGGCGGCAAGGGCATGCGCGTGGTCGAGCGCAGCGAGGAGTTCGCCGCCGCGCTGGCCTCGTGCAAGCGCGAGGCGGCGAGCAGCTTCGGCAACGATCGCGTGCTGATCGAAAAGTATCTGACGCGGCCGCGTCACGTGGAAGTGCAAGTGTTCGCCGATCGCCACGGCGGCGCGGTGTATCTGTTCGACCGCGACTGTTCGGTGCAGCGGCGTCACCAGAAGGTGCTGGAAGAAGCGCCCGCGCCCGGCTTGCCCGCTGAAACGAGGCGCGCAATGGGCGAGGCGGCGGTGGCCGCGGCGCGCGCGGTGAATTACGTCGGCGCGGGCACGGTCGAGTTCATCATGACCGGCACGGGCGATTTCTACTTCATGGAAATGAACACGCGCCTACAGGTCGAGCATCCGGTCACGGAGATGGTGACGGGGCAAGATCTCGTGGAATGGCAACTGCGCGTTGCCGCCGGCGAAGCGCTGCCGCTCACGCAGCGGCAGTTGACAATCGACGGTCATGCAATCGAGGCGCGCATCTACGCCGAGCATCCGGCGCGCGGCTTCTTGCCGTCGACGGGTACGCTCAAGCATCTGCGCATGCCCGAGGCCGTGGAATTCACGCTGGGCGAAGCGGACCGCAAGGCGCCGGTGCGCATCGACAGCGGCGTGCGCGAAGGCGACACCATCACGCCGTTCTACGATCCGATGATCGCCAAGCTGATCGTCCACGGCGCCACGCGCGAGGACGCGCTCGCGCGTCTGAATCGCGCGCTGCGTGTATGCGAGGTGGTCGGTCCGCATACCAACGTCGAGTTCCTGCAACGCATCGTCACGAGCGAGCCGTTTGCAACCGGCGACCTCGACACGGGTTTGATCGAGCGTCATCACGATGCGTTGTTCGCGCCGGTGCGGAAGCCGCCGTTCAAGGAGGCGCTCGCGCTCGCCTGCGCCGCCTTGCTCACGCGCGAGGGCGGCACCGCGCACGGCGCGTCGCCGTGGGACGCGTTATCGCATTGGCGCCTGAACGGCGGCTATACGCAAACGCTCGGCTGGCGCGATGTCGATAACGAAAGCGCATTCACCGTCACTTTTGCGCGCAACGGCGGCACGCAAACGCTCGAACACGACGGCGTGCGTGAAGACTTCACATGGTCGAGCGGTGCGGGCCGGCACGAGTTCCGCGCGACCCTCGGCGATGCGCGCGTGACGGGCCGCGTGTTCATCGACGGCGATACGTTCCATGTGTTTTGCCTGGGCGAAGCCCTGGCATTCGAGTGGCAGAATCTGCTCGCGCATGCCGCGGACGCCGAAGGCCACGAAGGCCGTTTGACCGCGCCGATGCCGGGCAAGGTGATCGCGGTGCTGGTGGAACCGGGCACGGTGGTGGAGAAGGGCACGCCGCTGATCGTGATGGAGGCGATGAAAATGGAGCACACGATCGGCGCGCCGGCGGCGGGTACGGTGTCGGAAGTGTTGTATGCGGTCGGCGACCAGGTAGCCGACGGCGCGCAGCTTCTGGTTCTCGACATGCAATGACCTCGTGGAGCGGATCAGGCGAGGCGCGTATAGCCGACGGCGCGCGCTTCGTTTTCCAGTTGCTCGATCCGTTCGTAATCCGTGAGCGGTAGCGCGGAAAAGCCCTGCAAACGCAGACGTTTCGCGCGCTCGGGCTGCGTGGTGAGCGCTTCGTTCAGCGCCTCGCGCAATGCTTCGATGGTGGCTTGCGGCACGGTATCCGCTGCGATCAGCGGCAAACCCGGCGCTGCCGCCGTCATGCCGATCCGGCGAACCTGCCGGGCAAGCTCCGGCATTTCATCGCAGACGAAAGCGAACGTCACGCAGTCGATCGCGGCGACGTCCGCGCGATGCTCCGCCACCGCCCGCAACGAACCGAGGTGCGAACCGGTGCGTATCACCGTGCTGAAAAACGCGCCGTCGCGCGCAAGCGGCGCCACCGCGTGGCGAAACACGTTCATGCCGCTATTGGAATCGTCCTGATTGTAGGCGGCGCGCGCACCGCGGCAATTCGCGAGCGTGTCGAATTGGGCGTCCGCTCGCGTTACCAGCACGCTCGAATAATGCGCGCCCTCGCAGCCGGGTGCGTCGAAACGCGGTGTCGCGATCAATTGCACCTGCTCATGCAAGCCGTGCATCAGCGGATAGCCGCAGGTCTGCGAGATCAGCAGGTTGGGACGCCGCCAGAAGCCGTGCAACTCCTCGTCCGGCTCGACGATGCGGCACGCCGGCTTGACCATGCGCAGCACGTCGGCGAGCCACGCGCGCCATTCGGTGGCGAGAGCGGGCGTGACGTCGTACATCGGCAGGGCGGCGATCCAGGTCATGGGCGCGATTCTGACACGGCTAATGTCTAATCATTCGGAATTCGTCGAGGCCGAGCCGCACCGGCTCCGTTGGCTTGAACGTCCATTTGCGCGCCGCGACCGTCAGGATTTCCCCTTGCGCGTGTTCGAATGCGACCAGCAGGTCTTTCCTTCGACTGCTCGCAGCCCCGCAAAAAGCCATCAGTGCCTCCGCGCTGATCTCGAAGACTTGCGCGCGATCGTCGCGGCACACCCGGAATGCGACGGTTGCGCGTTCGGTGACACAAGGCCTGAATCCTTCATCGACATAGACCGACATAGCGTTCTCCCGCTGCACGCCTGGATGGTCAGGATAACAAGCCGTCAGTTTTTCGGTATGTTGGAAAACCGGCATTCACGGTGAAATGGTTAAGTCCCTCACAGCGACGAATAGAAAGCGGCAGGTGTTTTTATCCCGCAAGCTTGGTAATCGTCTTTGTCTTCTCCCCGATATTCGACCGTTCCTTTTGGAGAAGCGCTGCCTAAACCCGCTTCGGCCATTGCGAGTTCGCGCAAGCTCATCACAGGGAGGGAGTAGACGATCGGAACTGCGGCGCATACGCGACCTCCGACCAGCGAAACGGCAACGCCTCGCGACTGCGCCGCACCTCGGTAATGCGAAAGCGGACGAGGCGTTGCGCGAGCGGAAAATCGGCCAGTTCCGAACCGTCCCAGACGATCTCCGCGCGCGCCGCGACGTACAGCAAATCGCCGCTCGCGAAGTCGATGAACAGCAAGCCGGCGCGCGGGTCGTGACTCAGATTGCCCAGCGTATTGAAGAAGCGATTGCCGCTGAAGTCGGGCGTGGTGAGCGTGACGGCGTCGTCGACGCGCACGAAGCCCGGCATGCCGCCGCGATGCGAAACGTCGACACCGCGCGCCGGGCCCGCTTCTTCAGCCACGTTCGCGCTGGCGATAAAAAAGGTGTCCGCGTTAGCCAGCAGCGCGCGGTCCGCGTCGCTCAGTTGCGTCGCAATTTGCGCGGCAGTGTCCGCGGAGGTTGCGACGCGCGCGACGAAGGTCGGCGCGCGGCTCTGAATGTACTTTGCGCAATTGCCGAAGCTCTGCATGACTTCGAGCATGACCGTATCGCCCGTCACCGAGGTCACGATGCCGTTGACGCGGTTACGCCGCCGCGTCTGCGGTTGCAGAGCGAGGCCGCCGATCATCGTGCCGGCTTGCCAGTGCCCGGCGAGCGGATCGCCGGATAGAACCCCGCCCTCGATTCTCAACGTGCGCGCATCGGGCGACGACACGAAGCCCGGCGCCGCCGCGCGCACCGTCGCCCAGGGCTGGCCGTCGGCGTCGAGACCGCCGAACACCATGAAGGGTTGCTCCGAAAAGAACTGCCGGTGCTGGTCCGGCATGTAGCGGCGGATGCCGCGACGGCCGAGCGCTTGCGCCTCCGTTGCGACGCCGGCGCGGCGTTGCACCGCCAGTTCGCCGGAATGGAAAGGCGGATCGACGAGATCCAGCCCTGGCTGTGCGTGGGAAGAAACGTCGGACATATCGGACTCCGGTGGTGGTCGCGCCTGCGTTTTTTTCGCTCAGCCGGCGAGCAGGCCGGCTTTCGTCGCCGGCATCGCGATGAAGCGCGGCAGCGCTTCGATACGGGAAAGCCAGCCGCGCAGGTTCGGATACGGTTCGAGCGATATGCCGCCTTCAGGCGCATGCGCGATGTAGGTGTAGGCGGCGATGTCCGCGATGGTCACGTTGTCTCCCGCCGCGAAGCGTTTGCCGGCCAGTTCCGCGTCGAGCACGTCGAACAGCTTGACGGCGATCTTCTGCGCGGTTTCCAGATCGAGCGGCGCGCCGAATACCGTGACGAGCCGGGCCGCGCACGGTCCATACGCGATCTGTCCGGCTGCCAGCGAGAGCCATCGTTGCACCGCCGCGGCGCCGAGGGCGTCATCGGGCAGCCATGACGGGTCGCCATAGCGTTTCGCCAGGTACACGAGAATGGCGTTCGAATCGAACAACACGGTGTCGCCGTCCTCGATCGTCGGCACCTGGCCGAACGGGTTCAGTTGCAGATACTCAGGACGGCGGTTGTCGCCGGCACGCATGTTCAGTTCGATCGTTTCGAAAGGCAGATCGAGCAGTGTGAGGAACAGTTTGACGCGGTGCCCGTGCCCGGAGAACTGCGTGGTGTGAAGGCGGATCGGCTGGACGGGTCTGTCGGCAGGCATTGCAACGCTCCTTGATCGGAAGGGCCGATGGCGTTCGGCGGGAATGAGGCAAGCGTAGCCGCATGCGGCGTCGGGCAGAAGACTGTTAAGCTGGGAAACATAATCAATCGAAGATGGACAATCGGCGACATGGCGGATCTAAGAGATGTCAATCTGAACCGGCTGGCGGTTTTCGTCGCGGTGGTCGAGGCGGGTTCCTTGACCGCGGCCGCGGCGCGTCTCGGGCTCACGAAGACGATGGTCAGCACGCATATACAGCGGCTCGAACGCGAGATCGGCGCGGGCCTGTTGATCCGCACGACGAGGCGGCTCAGCGTGACCGAAAGCGGGCGCGCGTTCTACGATGCTAGCTGCAAGATCCTGCAGGCGGCGGAGGAAGCGCTGTCGGCCGTGTCGGGCGAATCGGCGCCGCTGCGCGGCACGTTGCGCGTGAGCGCGCCGATCGATTATGGGTCATTGGTGGTGACGCCCGCGCTGGTCGAGATGCGCGCGGCGTATCCGCAACTCGACATCGAACTCGTGTGCAGCGACCATTACGTCGATCTGATCGCGGAGGGCATCGACGTCGCCATCCGTCTGGGGCAATTGGCGGATTCGGGCTACCGGGCGGTGAAGATCGGCGGGTTCGTCAAATGGGTCGTCGCCAGTCCCGCCTTCATCGAGAAATGGGGCAAGCCGAAAACGCCGGCCGCGCTCGCGGCCTTGCCTCACGTCGCACTTTCCGTGCTGCCGCATCCGTTGACACTCGATTTGCAGCGCGCGAACGGCGCGAGGCAAAGCGTGCGCTGCGAGAACGCGCTGCTGGTGAACACGGCCGATGCCGCGCGCGCGGCGACGCTCGCGGGCGGCGGCTTTGGCTTGCTGACCGACTTTTCCATCACGGCGGATGTGGCGGCGGGCGGGCTGGTTCGTCTGCTGCCTGCGTGGGTCGGCAGGCCGAAGGGCATCCATGCGGTGTTTCCGCCCACCCGTTACCCGACGGCCAAGGTCCGCGCGTTGATCGAGGTGATCAGGAAGCGGCTGGAGCCGCAGGTGTGAGAGGCGGCGCGCAGAGACAGTGAAGCATCGCGGCTACCTCCTGCACGGTCCCGTCGACTGCCTGAGCTGCAATTCGGCATGCACCTCATGTCCGGCGTGTTCGTGTCGCGGATGCTTGCCGTCGAGCACGTCGAGCAGATGTTGCGCGGTGAGCCGCCCGATCTCGTAGGTATCGACACGCATGGTCGTAAGCGCGGGGCGCAGTTCTTTCGCGATCTCCAGATCGTCGAAGCCGGTCACGGACAATTCATCGGGAATTGCGATGCCCAGGTCCTCCGCTTCGCGCAGCACGCCGATCGCGATGTGATCGTTGCCGCAGATGATCGCGCTCGGGCGTTCGCCGGGCGCTTGCCAGATCGCGCGCAGACAGCGCCGCCCAAAACCGATCGTCGATTCGCCTTCGAGCATGTGCTCCGGCCGCACCGCGAGGCCGTGGCGTTCGAGCGTCGCGCGAATGCCCGCGACGCGCGCCTGCACGCGATCGTTGTCGCGCGTGGGCTGAATGCAGACCGCGAACGAGCGGTGCCCGAGGCCGATCAGATGTTCGGCGATCTCCACGTAGGCCGCGTGATTGTCGAAGCCGATGCAGGTGTGCGGGCTGTCCCCGCGATACGCATACGTGACCGCATACGGCACGCGGTAGAGGCGCAACGCATCGAACAGTTCCGGCGGATGCGCCTCGCCCACCACCGCCATCGCCTCCACGCCGCGCGCGAGCATCGCGCGCACCTGCACGAGCGCCTGCGCGGGATCGTAGTTCGAGCAGCCGAGCACGAGCGTGATGCCGCGCGCGGCGAACGCGGCCTGCATGCCGCTCACCTGCGAGGCGAACACCTGATCGTCCAGCGTCGGAATGATGATGCCGGCAATGTGGCTGCGCGTGGACGCAAGCGCGCGGCCCGCCGCGTTCGGGAACCAGTTCAGCGCGAGCGCGGCTTGCTCGACGCGTTCGCGCACGTTCGCCGACACTTTGTCCGGCTCGTTGTAGACCCGCGATACGGTCGCCGTCGATACGCCCGCGAGCTTCGCGACGTCGGACAGCACCGTGCGGCCGGTATTGCGGCGGGCGCGGTTCGTCTGGGTGCGGGCGGTGGTCGGGGAGTCGAGGGAGTCGGGCATCGGATTATCGAAAACGGTGAGTCGGCGCGCGCGCTATCTTACCGCCGCGTGTGCGCGAGCGTGGCCGGGAACGCCGAGTGGTGCTGCGCAACCTCCGCCGGCTAGAGCCCACGAACCTCGCCCTCGTTGAGCGCCGCGATCCGCTGACGGAAATGCTCGGTGCCGGCGACGATCTTGTCGAGCACCGCATCGAGTGCCCAGAAGCGTTCGCGCACGTCGTAGTCGATCACGCGGCAGCGAATCGAATCGAAGGTGCCGATGCGCTGGTGGTACATCTTCGCGAGCGCGGGATAGCCGAGCGATTCGGATACGGCGGCGAGTACGAGAAACGTTGCGAGTTCCTCCGCGAGCGCCGGGTCTCGCGCCGCATCGTTGCGCAGCCAGTTGTACAGATCGGGATGAAAGTTCGTGAAGACGCCGTTGAAACCCGCGGAGCCCGCCTTCATCGCGTCCCATGCGATGGCCGCGTTCGCGTTCAGGATCTTCAGCGGCGAACCCTGCGCGATCGCGACGCGGCGCTTCACGGTCGCGAGATCGCAGCTCACGTCCTTCAGCATGATGAAGCGGCCGGTGTCGATGCACATCTTCAACTCGTCGTCGGAAAGCAGACGCCGATACGGCGCCGGACATTCGTACAGACCGAGCGGCATATCGGACGGCAGGCGCGCGAGGAGCCGTTCGAGGTTCGCGGCGAACGCGTGGGTTCCCTCGCGATCGGGATCGAGCCGGTTCGTCACGAGCACGACGCCTTGCGCGCCGGTCGACGCGGCGACGCTCAGTTCCTCGGCCTGCGCGTCGGGGTCGTCGCTGATGTGGCCGGACACCACGACAGGAATGCGGCCCGCGACTTTCTCGACGACGAAGCGTCCCAGCGCGCCGCGTTCCGCGAGCGTCAGAAACTGCATCTCGCTCGACTGCGCGACGGCGAACAGCGCGTCCGAGCCGTGCGCGATGTACCACTCGATCAGACGTTCGAGCCCGGCGTAGTCGATTGCGCCGGCGTCGTCGAACGGCGTCAGCATCACGGGGACGATGCCTTCGACTGAAGCGGTGGTCTGCTTGGTGTTGGTCATGCTGTTGATCTCCAGTAAAGAATTCGGTTATTCGGCAACGACAGCGGCAACGACAGCGGCAACGACAGCGGCAACGACAGCGGCAGCGGCAGCGGCAGGCGCGTTCACGCAGGCGCTTGCACGGCTTCGCCGGCAGCGGGCTGGTCCTCGATCGGCTTGCGCACGAACAGCAGATAGCTCATCGCGCCGATAAACGCGATGCCGGCGGCGGTCAGCAGGGCGGGCACGAACGACCAGGTCTGCGCGATGTAGCCGGTCAGGATCGGCGCGAGCGCACCGCCCAGAAAGCCGCCGAAATTCTGGATCGCGCCGAGCGAGCCGACGCGGTTGGGCGGCGCGGCGGCGGTGGCGAGCGCCCAGGAACTCGCGGAGGCCGCGTTCGCGAGGAAGATCACCACCGAGATGCACACGATCGCGATGGTGTTGCTCTGCACGAGCGCCGCCGGAATCGTGAACGCGACCATGCCGAGCATCGCGATCACCACCGCATTGCGGCGGCTCGCGACCGGGCTCGCGCTGCGGCTCGTGATGAGATCGGAAAACCAGCCGGCCGTGAGCGCGCCCAGAAAGCCGCAGAAAAACGGTATGGATGCCGCGACGCCCGTATGCATCAGGCTCATGTGGCGCTCCATCGTCAGATAGCCCGGCAGCCATGTGAGGTACACCCAGTTCAGATACACCGAGCCGAAGAAGCCGATCAGCATGCCCCACGTGGTGCCGTGCGAGAACAACGAGCGCCAGTCGGCGAACGTGAGCGCGGGCGCCGGTTCGAGGTCCGCGTCGTCGCCTTCGAGGTAGTGGCGTTCGGCTTCGGTCATCGTGGCCTTGACCGGGTCGCGATACACCGCGAGCCATACGGCCGCCACGATCAGACCCGCCACGCCCGTCACGATGAAGGCCCAACGCCAGTTCAGATGCACCACGAGGATCGACAGGCAGAGCGGCGCGAGCGCCGTGCCGAGCGGCGACGCCGAGTTGAAGATGCCGGTCGGCTTGCCGCGCGCGCGCAGCGGGAACCAGTTGCTGACCACGCGTGCCGCCGACGGAAACTGCGGCGCCTCGCCGATGCCGAGCGCGATCCGCGCGAGGATGAACCAGCCGAAGGTCGAGACGAAGCCGCCGGCCGCCTGCGCGAGCGACCAGACGATCAGCCCGATGCCGAGCAGCTTGCGCGGTCCGATCCGGTCGACGAGGCCGCCCACCGGCAACTGGAACAGCGCATAGCTCCACGAGAACGCGGAGAGCAGCAGCCCCATCTGTCCGAGCGAGAGACCGAGGTCGTGCCGGATCAGCGGATTGGCGACCGCGAGCGTGCCACGGTCCAGATAGTTGACGATGCCGCTCACCATCAGCAGCGTGAGCGCCACGATTTGCGCGCGGCGGACTGTCGGTGGCGCCTGCTCGAGGCTCGGGGGTGTGCTCATGACCGTTGTCTCCGTTTCATGTCTTCGGTTGAAGTAGGGCGGACCGCGCCGATGCGTTGCCGGGCGGGGGAAGTTGCCTGTGTGTCTGGTGCGCGCGCACGGTGGCCAGGCACAAACCGGTAGCGCTTACATTTGGCCCTCGATTGCAGCTTGCTCCCTGCGCTAAGTAGCCGAATTTTGAGCCAATTTACAAATGATAGCGCTTACATTTTTAGTCGCGCCGACGAAGAGATGCAAGCCTCCGCGCGTGTTTAGCGGGTAAACACCGGCATACCGGGAGGCCCGCGGCCCGATCCGGCATTCCCCGCAAGCCCTCCAAATCCTGGCGAAAACCCCTGGCGAGATCATCATTCCATCGGCAAATCTAGCTGGTATGATGACCTCATGACGGCATAAGTGACGAGCGCGAAAAAGATAAGAACGCATCGTCCGCGACTGGTTTTGCAGTGCACAGACGTTCATAAAAGGAGACAGACGATGAAGGCCTCAAAACGCTGGGTCGCGCTCGCCGCTGCCGCGATTACGCTCTTCACCGCGACGGGCGCCGCACACGCGGCCAACCTGATCGCGATCATTACCCCCTCGCACGACAATCCATTTTTCAAGGCCGAAGCGGACACCGCCAACGCGCGCGCCAAGGCGCTCGGCTACGACACGATCGTGCTGGTGCACGACGACGACGCCAACAAGCAGTCCAATCTCATCGACACCGCGATCGCCCGCGGCGCGAAGGCGATCATTCTCGACAACGCCGGTTCAGAGGCGTCGATCGCGGCGGTGCGCAAGGCGAAGGCCGCGGGCATTCCGTCTTTCCTGATCGACCGCGAAATCAACGCGACGGGTATCGCGGTGTCGCAAATCGTGTCGAACAACTACCAGGGCGCGCAGCTCGGCGGCCGCGCGTTCGTCAAGGCGCTCGGCGAGAAGGGCAACTACGTCGAACTCGTCGGACGTGAAGCCGACATCAACGCGGGCATCCGCTCGAAGGGCTATCACGATGTGATCGACCAGTTCCCGAACATGAAGATGGTCGAGCGGCAGTCGGCGAACTGGAGTCAGACCGAGGCGTATCGCGTGATGGAGACCATCTTGCAGAGCCACCCGGATATCAAAGGCGTGATCGCGGGCAACGATACGATGGCGATGGGCGCCTCGGCGGCATTGAAGGCGGCCAAACGCAGCGACGTGATCGTGGTCGGCTTCGACGGCAGCAACGACGTGCGCGACGCGATCATGCGCAACGACATCCGCGCGACGGTGCTGCAACCCGCGGCGCAGGCGGCGACGGAAGCCGTCGAGCAGGCCGACAAATACATGAAGACCGGTTCGACCGGCAAGCCCGAAAAGCAGTTGATCAACTGCTCGCTGATTACCAAGGCGAACGCCGGCAAGCTCGACATGTTCGCGCTGCGCTAAAGCCTGTTGCCGGGGGCGACACGTCCCCCGGTTTTCCTCCGGCGTGGAATGAGGACACCCATGAGAGCTTCTGTATACGCGGCCATTCTGCTGGTCGCGGGCGGTGCGCTGTCCGGCTGCAAACTCGTCAAGCACGATGCCCAGGCGTCGAAGGCGCCGCGCGATGCCTACGCGTCGGCGGGCTACGATCCGAACGCGATGGTGGCCTCCATGTGGAGCACGAAAGTGGTGCCGAGCGTCGAGAAGCGCGCGACCGATATCAAGGTGCTGCTCGACGCGATCAAGGCCGACCCCGACGCGGCCGGCAAAAAATATGGCTACCGGGGCAAGGACGATAGCGCGCCCTGGAATTTCCCGACCAGGGTGCAAGGCACCATCGTGTCGGTCGATACGGATTCGAGTCAGGGCACCGTCGGCGTCGATACGGACGGCGACGGCAAGGCCGATGTGATCGTCGATATCGGCCCGACGGTGCTGGGTACGACGCTGCGCGATTCGCTCGACTTCGTCTCGTTCGCGGATTTTCGCAACCAGATCGAATACGCGCGGTTCGGCACCGCGCTCAATGCCTACGCGGCGGCGCATGTGATGAAGCCGTTGCCGCGCGCCGACCTGAAAGGGCAGCCGATCACGGTCACCGGCGCGTTCTCCTACGACGGCGCGAGCGAGCAGCCGGAAGTGGTGCCGCTCGCCCTCGCGCTCGGGAGCAAGCCATGAGCGCGGCCGCCGTGGACAACGACGTGATCCTTCAGGTCGAGGCGGTGACGAAGGTGTATCCGGGCACGGTCGCATTGAAGGAAGCGAGCTTCAGCGTGCGGCGCGGCGCGGTCAACGTGCTCGTCGGAGAAAACGGCGCGGGCAAGTCGACCATGATGAAGATCATTGCCGGCGCGGAGCAACCCAGCACGGGGCGCTTGCTTCTCGACGGCCAGCCGATCGAACTCGCGAGCAGTTCGGATGCGCTGCGTCACGGCATCGGCATCGTGTTTCAGGAACTCAACCTGTTCCCGAATCTGTCGATCGCGGAGAACGTCTTCATTGCGCACGAAATCACGCGTGCGGGCATCGACATCGACGCCGGCGCGCAGCGCCGCAAAGTGAGCGAACTGCTCGAGCGCCTCGAACTCGACGTGAGCCCCGACACGCTGGTCGAGGATCTGCGCATCGGTCAGCAGCAGCTCGTCGAAATCGCCAAGGCGCTCGCGCACGACGCGCGCATCCTGATTCTCGACGAGCCGACCTCGGCGTTGAGCGCGGCCGAGGTCGAGGTGCTGTTTCAGGTGATCGCCGATCTGAAATCGCATGGCGTCGCGATTGTTTATATCTCGCACCGGCTCGAAGAGCTGATCCGTATCGGCGACTACATCACCGTGTTGCGCGATGGCCGCATTACCGGTCATCAACCGATGAACGAGGTGGACGTGCCGTGGATCGTGCGGCAGATGGTCGGCCGCGAGACGAAGGATTTTTCGCGCCCCATCGGACACGAACGCGGCGCCGAAGTGCTGCGCGTGCATGACGTATCGCTGCCGCGCAAGGGAGCCGGCCTGCTCGTGGATCACGTCTCGCTGTCGCTGCACACGGGCGAGATCGTCGGCATTTACGGGCTGATGGGGGCGGGGCGCTCCGAACTCTTCGAATGCATTCTCGGCTGTCATCCGCATGCAACGGGCGATGTCGTGCTCGCCGGCAAGCCGCTGAACGGCAAGCCGATAGCCAGGCGCGTGGCGCAGGGTCTCGCGCTGATTCCCGAGGACCGCAAGGCCGATGCGTTGCTGCCGATCCTGTCGATCGGCAGCAACATGACGCTGTCGAGCCTCGCCGATTTTGCGCGGGGATTTCACATCGAGCGGCAGCGCGAGCACAACGCCGTCACGCGTTTCATCCGCGATCTGGCGATCAAGGTGGCCGACTGGCATCTGCCGGTCAGTTCGCTCTCCGGCGGCAATCAGCAAAAGGTCGTCATCGCACGCGCGTTGATGACGGCGCCCAAGGTCTTGCTGATGGACGAGCCGAGCCGCGGCATCGACGTGGGTGCGAAGGCGGACATCTTCAAGGTGATGCGCGATCTCGCCGTGAAGGGGCTCGGCATTCTGTTCGTCACGTCCGACCTCGAAGAAGTGATGGCGCTGTCCGATCGCATTCTGGTGATGTCGAACGGGCGCATCACGGCCGAATTCGATGCAAGCGAAGCCACCCAGGATGCGCTCGTCGCGGCATCGGCGATTGGACACCGCGTCGACGCGCATGCAAGCGGACAACTGGCCGCTGCATGACGCGAATTGTGACGCAGATGATGCAAACCAGACACGCAGGCCCGACCGAACGACTGGAGACCTTTTCATGACCGTAGCGATCAAAAGCGCCGCGCCCGGCGCGACCCTCGGTGAAGCGCCGCTTTTACTGCTGCTCAAGCTGCGCACGTTCATCGCGCTCTTTGCCGTCGTCATTTTCTTTTCGTTCGCGGCGCACAACTTTCTGAGCATCGAGAATCTGCTGATCATGTCGCGTCACGTAGCGCTGAACGCGTTTCTCGCGATCGGCATGACCTTCGTCATCGTGGCGGGCGGCATCGATCTGTCGGTCGGCTCGATCGTCGGCCTGTCGGGAATGATCGCGGGCGGGCTGATTCTCAACGGCATTCCGCTCGGCAGCAGCTACACGCTCTATCTGAGCGTGCCCGAGGTGATCGGCGTCGCGCTGTTGTCGGGCGTCGCGGTCGGTGCGGTGAACGGCTTGCTGATTACGCGGCTGAACGTTGCGCCGTTCATCGCCACGCTCGGCACGCTGTATATCGCGCGCGGCGCGGCCTTGTTGTCGTCGGGCGGCGAGACGTTCCCCAACCTGACCGGCAACCCCGATTACGGCACCACCGGCTTTCCGCTTCTCGGCAGTTCATCCCTTCTCGGCATGCCTCTCACGATCTGGCTGCTCGTCGTGGTCGGCGCATTCGCGGCCTATCTCGCGGCACGCACGCCGCTCGGGCGGCAGATCTACGCGATCGGCAGCAACGAGCGCGCGGCCCAACTTTCCGGCGTGCGCGTGAATCGCGTGAAGATGTTCGTCTATATGTTCTCGGGTTTTTGCGCGGCGATTGTCGGGCTGATCATTTCGTCGGAACTGGTCGCGTCGCATCCGTTGAGCGGCGAGACGTTCGAGCTCAACGCGATCGCCGCGGCCGTGCTGGGCGGCACGTCGATGTCGGGCGGGCGCGGCAGGATCGGCGGCACGATCATCGGCGCGTTCGTGATCGGCATTCTGTCGGACGGGCTCGTGATGATGGGCGTCAGCTCGTTCTGGCAGACCGTCATCAAGGGGGTGGTGATCGTCGCGGCGGTGGTGGTCGATCAGATCCAGCGGCGGGTGCAGCAGCGCTTCGCGTTGCAGAAGCAGGCGGCGACGGGAGCGTGAGCGATGAATGCAACGGACGCAATGAACAAAACGGCGAAGCGCTTCAAAGGTGCGGTGATCGGATGCGGCTTCTTCTCGCGCAATCATCTGCACGCATGGCGGGACATCGACGGCGCGGAGATCGTCGCGCTGTGCGATGCCGATAGCGAGCGGCTGAACACGGCAGGACAAGCGTTCGGCATCGAGCGTCTATACACGGACTCCGCGGCGATGCTTAGCGCCGAGCAACTGGATTTCGTCGACATCGCGACGACCGCGCCGAGTCATCGTTCGCTGGTCGAGTTGGCTGCGCAAGCGGGCGTCGCGGCGATCTGCCAGAAGCCGTTCGCATTGACGCTCGCCGATGCCCGCGCGATGGTCGCCGCATGCGAGCGCGCTAGCGTGCCGCTGATGGTCCACGAAAATTTTCGCTGGCAGCCGGCGATTCAGGCCGTGGGCCGCGCGCTGCGCGACGGTGCGATCGGCGCGCCGTTCTGGGGCCGGGTGTCGTTTCGTTCAGCGTTCGACGTATTCAGCGGGCAACCGTATCTCGCGCGAAACGAACGCTTCATCGTGGAAGACCTGGGCATTCATATTCTCGACATCGCGCGCTTTCTGTTCGGCGATGCAACGCGTCTCACCGCGGCGACCGCGCGCGTGAACCCGGCGATTGCCGGTGAAGACGTCGCGACCATGCTGCTCACACACGAAAGCGGCGTGACGAGCGTGGTGGATTGCAGCTACGCGTCGCGCCAGGCGCGCGAGCTGTTTCCGCAGACCTTGATCGAAGTGGATGGCGCGGACGGCACGCTGCGCCTGTCGGCGGACTACCGGCTGGACATTCACAACCGCGACGGCACGCGCACCGAAACGGCGGCGCCGCCGCCGTTGGCCTGGGCGAGCGCGCCGTGGGAGGCGATTCAGGGCAGCGTGCTGAACATTCAGCGTCACTGGATCGCGTGCCTTCGCAACGGAGGCGAACCGCAAACGAGCGGCCGCGACAATCTGAAGACGCTTGCGCTCGTCGAGGCTGCATACCTTTCCGCGCGTGAAGGCCGAACGGTCGCGTTGAATTCGCTCGACGAGGCAGCGCATGCGCTCACGTTCAGTTCCTCCGATGCGGTGCCGCGATGAATAGCCGTGATCGCACGCTTGCGAATATTTACTACGGCACCTCGCAGATCGAGCCAACAGCGCAGACGCTGACGGCCGGCCCGTGGTCGGCGCTTTTCATCGACGGCGCGTTGCGCGAGATTCGCCACGGCGGCACCGAAGTCGTTCGTGCGATTAGCTGGCTCGTGCGCGATCGGGATTGGGGCACTTGCCGGCCGGAGATTCGCGACGTCGAAATCGACTCGCATGCGCGGGGCTTCCGTGTCTCGTACGCCGCGCGCTGTGTCAATCCCGAAGGCCATGTACTGACCTACACGGTCCTGATTGCATGCGACGCCGACGCTGCGTTCGAATGCAGCGCCCGGGCCACCGCGCAAACGGACTTTCTCGCGGCGCGCTGCGGCTTCGTGGTTCTGCATCCGATCGAGGGCATCGCGGGCGCGGCGGCGCGCGTCACGCACGACGACGGCACGATCGAGACATCGTCGTTCCCCGCGTCGATCGATCCGTGGCAACCGTTCAAGCACATCCGCGCGATCGAGCATGTGCTTGCGTCGGGCGCAACGGTGCGCTGCGCTTTCACCGGCGACGTGTTCGAGATGGAGGACCAACGCAACTGGTCGGATGCATCGTTCAAGACCTACTCGCGCCCGCTCGAACTGCCGTGGCCCTATACGATCGAAAAGGGCTCGACGAGCGAGCAGTCGATACGTGTCGAGGTCGACGGTGCGCCGCCCCAATTGAACGCGGTAGCGGCGCTGTCGCCACGCCACGGCGAAATCCTGATCGACTTGCGCGGCATCGACGAGCCGATGCCCAAACTCGGCGTGGCGATAGCGCCCGACGAGATCGACAGGACGCTTGCCAATCTGTCATTGCTGGCCGAACTCGCGCCGCAGCGCCTGACGCTGCACTTCGATCCCGTCGCCGGTCACGGTGTCGCCGAACTCGCGGGGTTCGCGCAACTGCAACGCCGCGCCGCAATCCCCGCGGTGCTCGAATGCGCGCTGCCCGGCGTGGCCGCGCCTGAAGAGGAATTGCAATGGATCGCGGCGCGGATTCAGGAAGCCGGACTCGAGTTGACAGGCATTGTCGTCAGTCCGTCCGTGCACCGGCAGTCGAACCCGCCGGGGAGCATCAGCCCGCCGTGCCCGCCGCTCGACGAGGTTTACCGCGCGGCACGCCGCGCGTTTCCCGGCTTGCGTCTAGGCGGCGGCATGCTGAGCTACTTCACGGAACTCAATCGCAAGCGCCCGCCGCTGGAACGGGTCGATTGGGTCACGCATGCAACCTGTCCCATCGTTCACGCAGCCGACGACCGCAGCGTCATGCAAACGCTCGAAGCGATTCCGCACATCACGCGTTCCTGTCGCGCGCTGATTGGCGCGCAGCCGTATGCGATCGGCCCGGTCTCGATCGGCATGCGGCAGAACCCGTACGGTTCGCGCGTGATGCCGAATCCGCGCGGCGAGCGCGTGGCGATGGCCGGCGACGACCCGCGTCAGCGCGGTCTGTTCGGCGCGGCGTGGCTGGCCGGTTACGCAACGGCGCTCGAAGGCGCGGCGCTCGAATGCCTGACCCTCGGCGCGCTGACGGGGCCGCGCGGCCTGGTGGATGCCGCGTCCGCTCCAGCGCGCTATCCGATGTTTCATGTCGCCGCCGCGATGGCGCGGATGGCCGGAGCGACCCGCTTGCCATGCCGCGCGGCGAGTCCTCGTGAGGTCGCGTGTTTCGGCGCGCGGGATGCGCAGGGACGCATGCGCCTGATCGTCGCCAACCTCACGGCGGATCAACGCACGGTGTGCTTGACGTTCAGCGGCGGCAGCGTGGCGGCTGACATGAGCCTATCCACGCTCGACGAAGCGTCGTTCGACGCGGCGCAAGACGGGCGAATTCCAGTGGACCGTCTGAGCCTCGTGAGCGACAGCGTGTTGTCGCTCAAACCCTTCGCCTGCATGCAGATAGCTTCCGGGCCGACACCTTTCGGGCAGCCCATGCCTGCCGCCCGCGACCGATAGGAGATGTGAGATGCAAACCGTAACCGTGGACCCCATCGAACGATCGGCTATCCGCAAGGTGTCGATCCGCCTCGTGCCGTTCGTCGCGCTGATGTTTTTCATCAATTTTCTCGACCGCACGGCAATCTCGTTTGCCGGCCCGAACGGCATGACGAAGGACCTCGCGCTGAGCGCCGCGCAATTCGGTCTCGCGGCCGGCGTGTTCTTCATCGGCTACATCGTGCTGGAGATTCCGAGCAATCTCGCGTTGCACAAGTTCGGCGCGCGTCGTTGGCTCGCTCGCATCATGGTGTCGTGGGGCATCGTCGCGTTGCTGTTCACGTGGGTTAGCAGCATTCCCGGCCTGTACACGCTGCGCTTTCTGCTCGGCGTGACGGAGGCGGGCTTTTTTCCGGGCGCGATTCTGTTCCTCAGCATGTGGGTGCCGTCGCGCTATCGCAGCCATATTCTCGCGCTGTTCTATCTCGCACAGCCGCTGACGATCGTGATCGGCGCACCCGTGGCCGCGTTGCTGATCGAGGCGCATGGCCTCTTCGGGCTGGCCGGCTGGCGCGTGATGTTCTTCGGCGTTGCGGTGCCCGCAATCGTGGTCGGCGTGGTGGCGTGGTTCTATCTCGCCGACCGGCCCTCGCAGGCGCGCTGGCTGACCGCCGCCGAGAAAACCTGGCTCACCGCCGAACTCGAAGCGGAAGAACGGGCCCGCGCCAATGCGTCGACACAGCATTCGTTGCATGCGCGAGCCGCATTCAGAAGCGGCCGCGTGTGGATGTTCGCGCTGATGTACTTCGGCCTGATCTATGGACTCTACGCGCTCGCCTTTTTCCTGCCGACGATCATCGGCGGCTTCGAAGGCCAGTTCGGCACGCACTTCAACGTGTTCCAGAAGGGTTTGATCACCGCGATTCCGTATCTGCCCGCCGCGCTCGCGCTGTATCTGTGGAGCCGCAACGCGACGAAGCACGGCGTGCGCGCGTGGCACATCGGCGTGCCCGCACTGATCGGCGCGGCGAGCATTCCCGTCGCGCTGTACATGCAATCGCCCGCCGCGACCGTCGCCGTGATCACCGTCACCGCGTGCGCGATCTTTTCCGCGCTGCCGAATTTCTGGGCGCTGCCCGCGCGTTTTCTCTCGGGCGCCGCCGCTGCGGCCGGTATCGCGCTGATCAACACCATCGGCAATCTGGCCGGCTTCATGGCGCCGTATGTCACCGGCGCCGTCAAGGATGCGACCGGCTCGTATCACGCGCCGATGTTCGTGGTCGGCGTGCTGATGCTGATGAGCGCAGGGCTTGCCTTCGCGTTCTGCAGCAGCGCGCGCCTGCCTAAACCCGGCGACGGCATCGCGCCCGTCACGCTCGAGCCGCAATCGCATTCGAGCTGATCGCCACCAATTTTTCAATGAATCCATGCAAGGAGTTCGCACCATGAAAGAAAAGATCGCACTGTTCGGCGCCGGCGGAAAGATGGGCTTTCGCCTCACCAGCAATCTGCTGAAGTCCGACTACCGCGTCGCGCACGTCGAGGTGAGCGAGGCGGGGCAAAAGCGCCTCAAGGAAGAACTGAACGTCGACTGCGTATCGACCGATGCCGCGCTCGACGGCGCTCAGGTGGTGATCCTCGCGGTGCCCGACACGCTGATCGGCAAGCTCAGTCACGAGATCGCGCCGAAGCTGCCGGCCGGCACGATGGTGATGACGCTGGACGCCGCCGCGCCGTTCGCCGGCCACCTGCCCAAGCGCGACGACCTCACGTATTTCGTCGCGCATCCGTGTCATCCGCTGATTTTCAACGACGAAGCCGATCCGAAGGCGCGGCGCGATTTCTTCGGCGGCGCATACGCGAAGCAGTCGATCACCAGCGCGCTGATGCAAGGCCCGGAAGAAGCGTTCGACCTCGGTGAAGACGTGGCCAAGGTGATCTACGCGCCGATCCTGCGCTCGTATCGTTTGAGCGTCGACCAGATGGCGCTGCTCGAACCCGGCCTGTCGGAAACGATTTGCGCGACGCTGCTGTACGTGATGCGCGAAGCGATGGACGAGACCGTGAAACGGGGCGTGCCGAAAGAGGCCGCGCGCGATTTTCTGCTCGGGCACATGAACATCCTGAGCGCGGTGATCTTCAACGAAATTCCCGGCGCGTTCTCCGATGCGTGCAACAAGGCGATCGAATTCGGCAAGCCGCGGCTGATGCGCGACGACTGGAAGAACGTGTTCGACCGCGCGGAAATCGCCGAGAGCATCCGCCGGATCACCTGACATGAAAACGTGTGCCTTCTTGCCGATTGCCAAACAGGGATTGATATCGTGAGCGAACGCATCCACGCCACTTACTGGCTCGAAACCGGCGACGATCCGCAACGCGCCGCCGACGTGATCGCGGGTGAGCAGTCGAGCGGCACGTTTGTCGCGTTGCCCAACGAAACGCCCGAACTGAAGGCGCGCTCGGGCGCGCGCGTCGAACGTTTGACGGTGCTGGAGACGGTCGGCCGGCCGAGCCTCGCCGGCGGAATCGTGTCGGAGCGCTATACGCGTTGCACGCTCGAACTGTCGTGGCCGATCGAAAACCTCGGTGCGTCCTTGCCGAATCTGCTGTCGACCATCGCGGGCAATCTGTTCGAACTGCGGCAGGTGTCGGGTTTGCGCCTGACCGGGCTGACGTTGCCGCCGTCGTTCGCCTCCGCGTATCCGGGGCCCGCGTTCGGTATCGAAGGCACGCGGCGGCTGAGCGGGGTCACGCACGGTCCGTTGATCGGCACGATCATCAAACCGAGCGTCGGCTTGTCGCCGGAGCAGACGGCGCAGCAGGTGCGTGAACTCGTCGTGGGCGGCATCGACTTCATCAAGGACGATGAATTGCAGGCCGACGGTCCGCATTGTCCGTTCGACGAACGGGTGCGGGCCGTGATGCGCGTGGTCAACGCGGAAGCGGATCGCACCGGCAAGAAGGCGATGGTCGCGTTCAACCTGACGGGCGATCTCGATCAGATGCGTCGTCGTCACGATCTCGTGCTGGCGGAGGGCGGCACCTGCGTGATGGCGGTGCTCAACTCGATCGGTCTGGTCGGCATGCATGAATTGCGGCGACACGCGCAGTTGCCGATTCACGCGCATCGCGCCGGCTGGGGTTATCTGTCGCGCTGCGCCGAATTGGGTTGGGACTACGCGCCGTGGCAAATGATCTGGCGTCTTGCGGGCGCCGATCATCTGCATGTGAACGGACTGCGCAACAAGTTCAGCGAGCCCGACGACAGCGTGATCGCCGCCGCGCGCGCGGTGCTCGCGCCGGTGATGCCCGAAGCGCCGATGTCCGCGATGCCGGTGTTCAGTTCGGGGCAGACCGGCTTGCAGGCCGCGGACACCTACGCCGCGATCGGCTGCGCGGATCTGATTCATACGGCGGGCGGCGGCATCTTCGGTCATCCGGGCGGCGTGGCGGCGGGCGTCGAGGCGTTGCGCGAGGCGTGGGTCGCGGCGATCGAAGGCGTGCCGCTCAGGCAGCATGCTTCGAGGCATCCGGCACTGAACGCCGCGCTGGAGTTCTGGAAATGAACGGGACCGAGCCGATGAACGCGACGAACGCGACGAACGCGACGAACGCGACGAACGCGACAGCGTGGCCCGCGGGGTTGCTGCTCGCCTATTACGGCGACGACTTCACCGGCTCGACGGACGCGATGGAAGCCATGCAAGCCGCCGGCGTGCCGACCGTGCTGTGTCTGCAAAAGCCGACGCGCGAGTTGCTGGCGCGTTTTCCCGAAGTGCGCTGCGTGGGCATGGCGGGTTCGTCGCGTGGACGTTCGAGCGCATGGATCGACGACGAGCTTGCGGATGCCTTTGCAAGCCTCGCCGCGCTCGGCGCGCCGATTTTGCAATACAAGGTGTGCTCGACCTTCGATTCGTCCGCCGAGGTCGGGTCGATCGGCCGCGCGATCGACATCGGCGTCAAGCATAGCCCCGGCCACTGGTCGCCGATGGTGATCGGCGCGCCGCGCCTGAAGCGTTATCAGATGTTCGGCAACCTGTTCGCCGCCGTGGATGGCGTCGGCTACCGGCTCGACCGGCATCCGACCATGTCGCGGCATCCCGTCACGCCGATGAACGAGGCCGATCTTCGCCTGCATCTCGCGAGGCAAACGGCGCGGCGCATCGAACTGATCGACATGCTTCAACTGCGCGGCGCCGATGTCGCGTCGCGGGTGCGAGCGCTGAGCGCGCCCGACACGCCGGTTGTCCTGATCGACGTGCTCGACGAAGCGACCCTGGCCGCGGCAGGGCGTCTGGTTTGGGAGCAGCGTGGCGGCGGGATATTCACGGCGTCGTCGTCGGGTCTGCAATACGCGCTGGCGGCGCACTGGCGCGCGTGTGGATTGTTGCCGCCGACGCCGTCGCTACCGGTCGCCGATCCCGTGCAGGCGATTGCGGCAGTGAGCGGCAGTTGCTCGCCGGTGACGGCCGCGCAAATCGGCTGGGCGCGCGCGCACGGTTTTCACACCGAGCGCCTCGATTTGCCGAGGGCGCTCGATTCGCGCGACGGCGCCGCCGAGATCGAACGCGTCGTGATGGCGGCCACGCAGGCGTTGAGTCGCGGCGTCAGCGTGATCGTGCATAGCGCCGAAGGACCGGACGATCCGGCGGTAAGCGGCTTCGACGCCATTGCGTGCGCCGCGGGACTGTCTCGGCACGATGCGGCGCGCAAGGTCGGGCGTGCCTTGGCCGAGGTGATGCGGCGCCTGCTCGATAGCGTCGCGCTGACGCGCGTGGTGGTCGCGGGCGGCGACAGTTCCGGCGAAGTGGCGAGCGCGCTGGGTATCGATGCGCTGAGCGTCGTGGCAGGGCTCGCGCCTGGCGCGCCGCTGTGCCGCGCATGGTCCGCCGAGCCGCGGCGCGATGGTCTGCAAATCGTGCTGAAAGGCGGACAGATCGGCGATGCGGCGTTCTTCGGCGCGGTGAAGGAAGGGCGCGTGTCGGCGACATAACGTTCGGGCGCGTGTCGAGCGAGAGAGCGGTTGCGTCGCAGGCTGCCGGTCTCGCCGGATCATGCTTCGCGCTGTCCTCGCGCCCTTCCATCGGGCGGCGTGTCCGTGGTAAGGTCATTACACCACTTGGTTTTACGCGGACATGTCATGGCTGAGATCATTCAGCGCCGAAAGCTGTATCAGGAAGTTGTCGACCGGCTCATGGAACGAATCCGTTCGGGCGAAATTGCGCCCGGCGCGCAGCTTCCATCGGAGCGGGAGTTGATGGAAATTTATGGCGTGGGCCGGCCCGCCATTCGCGAGGCACTGCAAACGTTGGAGCGCTCCGGCATTGTCGAGATCGTGCACGGCGAGCGCGCGCGAGTCGTCGTGCCCACGGCCGACCGGTTGATCGCGCAGATCGCCGGCGGCGCGATGCACCTGCTGCGCAGTCATCCCGACATGCTGGCTCATCTGAAAGAGGCGCGGGTTTTTCTCGAAACGGGCACCGCGCGCATGGCGGCGGAGCGCGCGACCGAGGAAGACGTGGCGCGTCTGCAACTCAGCGTGGCGCGGCATCGTGCCTCGATGGTCAATCTGGAGGAGTTCATCGAGCGCGATATGGCGTTTCACCGCGAGATCGCGTTGATCAGCGGCAATCCGATTTTCCCGTCGATTGTCGAATCGCTGTTTCGCTGGGCGGGCGAGTACTACCGGCCGCTCGTGCGCGCGCCCGGCGCGGAGGAGTTGACGCTGTCGGAGCATCAGCGAATCGTCGACGCGATTGCCAGACACGACGGCGACGGAGCGGCCGAAGCGATGCGCGCGCATCTGAATCGCGCGAACGAGTTGTATCGGACGCTGGGGCAGACGTAGCGGTGTCGAAGCTCGGCTCGGCGGCTCAGGCCACGGGCGCGGCCGGCGAATTCGGCGTGTATTTGCGCAGCCGTTGCGAAACCGTATGCGAGGGCCTTTCGATCATCCGGTAGAACGCGTAACTGATGGCGAATGCCAATGGCACCTGTACGAACCACGCGAATCGTGACGTGCCGTCGAAGCCGCTCATTTCCAGCAATGCGAGCGCCATCTTATGGCAAAGATAAAGGCTATACGACCACGCCCCGAAAGCCGCGAGTGCGGACCAGATGCCGGCTTTGGAAGGCGTGGCGGTTTCCGTCGCGATCCAGATTGCCGCGAGAAACTGAAATAGCGGAAGCGTGATATCAGGCGTAATCAACGGCACGATCGCCGGCTTGAGATTCGATTCGGACAGCAGGATCATGATCGCCGCGCCGGCCACGACAATCGCCACTCTGAGCGCAATCAGGTAGTTCGCCAGGTAATGCGTGGTCCGATCAAGCCCGTTCTTGATCATCATCGTGAGCGGCGAATACGCGCCGCGAACCTGGAATTGCTCCGCATTGCGCTGCGTTTCCGCGATCAGGCAGCCGAAAATCCATCCCGATGCATAGAGTAAAGCCGTACCCGGAATTCGATACGTCTCATAGACGCAGCCGTAACAGGCGGGATGCCCGAACTGGCGAACCACCGTCACCATGACCGCGGCCGCCATTGCACTGCCCACGATCATTTCGCCGATGTAGCGAAAGTGCGGGCGCAAGATGGGATAAACGGCGTAATACGCCATTTCGCAGTAAAGCGACCACAACACGGACTCGAGATAATTCTGCCCCGTCGGCAAAGGTTGAACGAGGCATAGCAGGATCGCGAGCGGCAATCCGATGCGGACGAATCGGGACGCGTAATAGTTGATCGGCTTGAGGGCGACATCCTTCTGATACGCGTTGTGGATGCAATAGCCGGAAATGACAAAGAACACGATGACGGCTGCCGGACCCGCAAACAGCGCGGTCGATCCCGACCACAACGCGCCGCCTAAAAAAGCGAGCCGATGCGGCAAAAGCTCCTTGAAGAGGGGCGGACGAAAGTGATACATCAGGACCCAGAACGCCGCAAGGAATCGAATGGCGTCTATTTTCAACGACTTGCTTATTTTCGCGGACGCCGGCGGAGTCAAGGTCATCGTCATGGGTTGCCCCTCTTTTTCAGGCTGCGACGATGTTACCTCCGCGGTTAAGAACAAAAACCGAAAAAAAAGCTGAAATTAATGGTATTGCGAAAGTATTGCGAAGCCGATAAACAATGCAGAGCCGCTATTCAAGCCCGCGTTTTTACTCACGGCTGATCGGCGTGAAGCGCCTGCCGCGCATGGCATCTGGAGCCGGACAATTGGCGGGCGGTCCGGGTCTGGACGGCGGCAATCGCGGTGTAGTATTCCAGCATGTCCGCATGGATGCGCAGGCTCGACGGGGATACATCATGTCAAGCGAATGGAAGCGCCGCGTCAGGCTGTTTATTCAGCGTTTCTGGCAGCCGACCAGTGCGTGCATGACCTGCATGCCGGGGAGTTGGGGCAATGTCATGAGCCTTGCTCATTGGACCATCGCGTTCCAGACGGGGCTGCTCACCGGACTCCTCGCCATACTTCTGACGTTCACGCCCGCGGCGAAATTCTTCGCGCACCGATATAGCAATGCGCTGATGGTCGGCTTTCTGACGACGTTAGGCGACGCCTATTCGCATGCGAGTCACTATCGCATTCCCATTGTCGAGCACGTGTTGACGGGGGTGGCTTCAGCGCTATTCGCGCTGGCCGCGTCGTATCTCTTCGAAGACCGCGCGCGACGCCTGCGGGCGGCATGGGCGTGGATTGTCGGTCAACCCGTGCGCTGACTTTCTTTCTGAACCGGCGCACGGCGGTCGAGCGGCGCACTTGCTCCGGCAGGCATCCAGAGCCGCTTATGCGCCGGACGCGGCCCACGCCGCGATCACCAATAGCGCGAAGCCCAACACGGCGACGCCCGCGTGAACCACGATCAGCCACTTGGGCAACGCGAGCATCTTCCAGTGATAGCGGAGATTCAGCACTGCGCCGCCCGCGCCCGCGATCAGAAAAAGGATCAGTGCGCCAAGCGCGAGCGCGGGCAATCCGACCGTGGCGGCCGCATAAATCAACAGCGTGAGCGCCGCGGCGGCGACCGAGCCGTGCAGCATGGCAAGCCATGCCGGCGGATGAGGCTGGCCGGCGAAACGCATGCCGGCCATGACGAGCCCGCCGAGCGCGCCCAGCGCGAGCAATACCGTTGCCGTTTTCAATACCAATGCGGGTTCCATGATGTAGCTCCCAATCCAACGCCGGATAAAGCAGGGCAATGAGCAGGACAACGAGCACGGCATGGCTCGAAGGTCAGCCGTTCTCGCCGCTCTCCAGGCGCGACAGCACCGCGGCAACCAGCCGGTCGCAATGACCGCCGCCAAATTCGAAGAGATCGCGCTCGGCCAGATCGAGGTCGCGCGCGAGCGACTCGCGCAGCATGCTCCGCGCACGAAAATGCCGGCTGCGCACGGTCGCCTCGGAAATATCGAGGCACGACGCGGTTTCCTCGACGCTCATTTCCTCGACCGAACGCAGCATGAATACGATGCGAAACGCGGCGGGCAACCGGTCCAGTTTACGTTCCAGCAAAACCCGGACCTCGGCGCGTGCCGCGGCATGATAGGAAGGATCGTGATCGTGCTCAGCCATCGCATCGGCCTCGGTATCGGTATCGGTATCGGGGTTCGTGTCCACCAGCGGGATGATGTTTTGACGCCGCGCATGCCGGCGCACCCGACCGAAGCATTCGTTGAGCACGAGCCGCGAAAGCCACGTGAAGAGCGTGGCGTCGCCGCGAAACTGTCCGATTGCCCGATAGGCGGACAGATACGCGTCCTGTAGCGCGTCCTCCGCATCGGCGTCGCATGGCAACACGGCGCGCGCGAGGCGAAACAGGCGCCGGTTGTATCGGCGCATCATCAGTTCGAACGCCGACCGGTCGCCTGCCGCGATGCGACGGGCGATCGATGGGTCGTCGTCTGCCTGGTTCGCCGTCCGCGCTGCGGGATTCGTCATGATGGCTCCTGAAGTCAGCCGTTTCATTGCACGGTCAGCGTGCCTTGCATCGTGGGATGGAAGCGGCATAGGTAAGGGTAGCTGCCCGATCGGCGCACGACGTGGGTCCACGATGCGTTTGCAGCGATGCTCCGCGAATCGAAGGCATGGGAGCTTGCGCTCACTGTGTGCGGAAACGGATCGCGGTTGGTCCAGACGACCTTGTCGCCGCGATGCACCGTCAGCATCGGCGGATCGAAGCGCATGCCTTCGATGCTGACGACATAAGTCCTGGGCGACGCGCTCGCATCGACCGTTGCCGCGAAGCAGACGCTTGCCAGCAACGCGCCTGCGAGCCAGGCCGGTCCGATGCGTGGACCGCCGCGCCGACGCAAGTTCGCGGCATGCCAACTCATGCGCTTAGCCACCGCTCTTGCCCAGCGAAGCCTGCAAGTGCTTCGCATGGTCCAGATGCGCGACGAAGGCCGGCCGCACCTTGACGAGCAGCGCCTTCAGTTCGCCATTCCGTGCGTTCGGAATCAAGGTCTTGTCGAGCGCATCGAGTACGTTTTCATGATAGGTGACTTCGTGATCGATATACGCCTTGTCGAACGCCGCGCCGTCGAGCTTCTTCAGGTTCGCGAGATTGTCCTCGCCGCCTTGCTTGAGGCTCCGGCTCGTTGCGTTCTCCTCCGGTGTGACGTTCAGTTTGTGCGCCAGGTCGACGGCCGCCTTGTTGACGCCGCCATGGTCGGTGACCATCTGTTGCCCGAAGGCTTTCACGTCTTTCGAGCTGGATTTCGACTGCGCGAGCTTGCCGGCGTCGATATCGACCTGGTTTGCGGTAACGACGATCGCCGCGATTTGCGGGTCCGTTGGCCCGGCGCCTTGCGCCCACGCAGCGAAACTGGACAAGACCAGCGCGCCGACCCATCCCGTCTTGATGATGCTCATACGAATTCTCCCGGTGATAACGACACGTCGCGTCGGTTGGTGTCGTCGATGACGAAACAGCGACGCGGATATGAACTTAGATGTCGCGTGTCGATGCCCCGTTCCGGATTTGAATTTGGGTTTCCGCGCAGGGGTCCGTAGCGATGGATTACTTCGCGCTTTCGCGAATACGCGATCCACGCTAACGTTTACCGCATGCACGGCGGCGACCCGCGAACGCCGGGCCGGCATCGCCGGCGTTGCCTTTTGCGCGTAGCGGTAGTGCGATCTGGCGCGCCGATCATTGCAGCGCCGTCGAACGCAACGTCCCGATGCGGGAGGCAAGCATGAACATTCCTGGGCGTATTGCAATCGTCAGTGCGGCCGCGCTCGGCATCGCCGCGCAGGCCGGCCAGGCGCAGCACATACGTGTCGAATCGGCAACCTATGGCGCGAATTGCGGCGCGGCAACGGGCAACGTCACGCGCGATCTCGCGAGGCGCTGCAACGAACGCGAAACATGCCGCTACGTGGTGAAGGCCAGGCCCGCTCGCACGCCCCATGCGTCGTGTGCCGCGGACTTCATCGCCGAATGGTCATGCGATCACCGCGAGTTTCATCGCGCGATGCTAAGTGCCGAAGCGGGCAACGGGAGCGCGTTGATGCTGACTTGTGTGCCGGCGACGGGTGCGGGGAAGTGAGCGCGATTAACTGCCGACCACAGGATGCCCCGGTGCGGATCAGCGAGTCGCCTGTCATCGCTTTCCTTCGAAACAACACCTCAACGGGGCGCCATCACGCGCAGTACGGGATGCCCGTCGACGTTTTTCAGGGGGAAATACACGCGATGCGTCGATGGATCGACGCCGACCACATGCGCGTTCGGCCCTATGCGACCTTCGCCGATTTTCGTCACGGCTGAAGCGCCAACGGCGAACATCGATACGATCCCGGCTTCGCCAGCAACGTAAAGCGTGCCCGGTCCTGGATCGAACGCCAGCACATCGGGATCGCCGCCGGCCTCGAATGACTGGACAACCTGTTTCGTGAGCAGATTCAGCGTCAGTAATCTGTCGTTGCCTTCGCACGCGATAAAGGCGAGGTGCGATTGCGCAACGATATGGAGGCCGTGGTTGCCTCGCGCGCCCGGCAGATCGATTCGAGCGACGATCGCGTCGTTCGCCGGATCGATTTCGACGAGTTGCCGTCGGGTCTGAACATTGACGAAGATATGACGGGACGCGGCATCGTATTGGGTGTTGCCGGCTTCGCCCCCCAACGCGATCGTGTTGATGCGGCGATTGGACCGGGTATCGATCACCGTTTCAGTTTCACCGGTCTCGTCCGACACATAGAGTTTCCGGTTCTCCGGCGCATAGGCCATTCCGTCCGGATAGACGCCGCCCGGCATGCGCGCGGTGATTTTCAGCGTGGCCTCGTCGATGGCGACGACCTCGTTCGTGCCCGTTGCCGACGCGTAGAGGCGCGACTCCTCGGGCACCACCAGAACGCCGTGCACGGCGGCGATGTTGCCGATACGGCCGACGACACGCGAGGTCTGCGTATCGAAGACAATTACTTCGCCGTCGCCGAGGTGCGCGATGAAGAGCAGGTGCCGGGCCGGGTCGTAGCTCGCGTAATCGAGGCGCGAGGCGCGGCCGGGTAGCGGGATGTCGGCGACGTGCGTCAGCGGCAGCGCCGTCGCCGCCGGCTTGTCATGAGCCGCCGCGCTGTCATGGACGATAATCGCCGCGACCGCGGCCATCGAGACCACCGCGAACAACGAGGCAAACAACGAGGCAAACAACGAGGCAAACAACGAGGCAAACAACGAGGCAAACAACGAGGCAAAGCGGCGGCGACCCATGCCGTTGCGATCGGTCATGATGAACCTCCGTCCAGCTTGACGTGACGGAATGCGGCGAGCAGCGACAGGTCGTACGCGATCTTCAGCGCGCCGCACACGACAAGCGGGGCGCCGAGCCACCCAAGGCCCAGCAGTGCCCCTGAGAGGGTGGGCGCGAGCGCGGCTGCCAGGCTTCGCGGCACCGCCGTGAAGCTGGCCGCGGCGGGACGCTCGCCGGGCGTCACCACCGACATCACGTAGGCGCTGCGCGTGGGCACATCCATCTGCGATAGCGCACTGCGTGCAAGCAGAAGCGCCAGGGTCAGCGTGAGCGATGGCGCAAACGCTGCGCCAATCAGGCATAGGCTCGAAGGGATATGCGTGAACACCATGGTGTTGAGCAGGCCGATCCGGCGTGACAACGGTGCGGCGGCAAGTTGAGAGCCCGCGCTCAACAGCCCCGCCCAGAAAAAGAACTGGCCGGCCGCGGCAAGCGACAGTCCGAACCGCTGGATCAACCACAAGGTCAGTAGCGAGTTGACGAGAAGTCCGCCTGCAAACGCATCGACACTGAAGAGGAGGGCAAGGCGCGTGACGATTCCCCGCGAGGGACCCAGCGGCACGCGCGGCGTGTCGGGCCTGGACCGGCGCGCCGGTAGGCGCCGGTAGAGGAACCAGATCACGGCTCCCGCGATGGCATAGAGGACGAACATCGCCCGTATCGCCGTGAGCGGAGAAGCAGCCGACCCTGCGGCGATCGACTCGGGCAGGCCAGCCGCGAGTGCGCCCACTGCCGCGGACAGCGCGCCGACGAGGCTATAACGTGCGAACAGGGCGGTTCGTGCGTCTCCCGTTGCGGACTCGGCGAGCCTCGCATGCTCGAGCGGAAGAAACAGGCTGACGTCGCCGGAACTCGGGTTCAGCGTGCCGACGAACGCGACCATGAGTAGCGGCCATAGCGAAGACACGCCTGCGAAAGCAAGACCTGTCGCCATCATCAGCGCCGCCGCGAACAGCAACAGGCCGCGCTGCGTAAAGCGATTGCCCGCGAAACCCACCAGCACCGTTGCGATGGCGGACCCGAACAAGGTGGTCGTGCTGATGAGACCGACGGCCAGTTGCCCAAAGCCGAGCGCCAGCAGATAGCCGGGCAGCAGCACCGCGATAAAACCGTCGCAGATGCCGCGCAAGGCGCGAGCCGCAAGCAGAATCGAAGCGCCTCGCTCGATGCCCTCGGGAAGGAGCAACGTGGACAGCCGTGCCCTGAGTCCTCTCATCGCCGTACGCGTGACCATGAATGTCGTCCTCGCGGGTGTCCGCGCGCGCGCTCAAATGGCGTGCGAATGAATCAGCGGGTACACGGCAAGACCGATGAGCGCGGCGGCGATGACGACGACCGGCTCCTGCAGTTTCTTGAAGCGCCACAGCAGCAGGACGGTGGCGAGCGCGAGCAGAACAGTCGGCCAGTCGACGATCGAGCGCCGTGCGATCACGATCACCGAGCCCGTGATGGCGCCTACCGCAGCGGCGGTGATGCCGTCCACGAAGGCCTTGACCGCGGGCAGCTTGCCGTACTTCTTGAAGTACGGCGCCGGCAGCACCGTGAAGAGATAGCAAGGCAGGAACGTGCCGAGCGCCGCCACGCAGGCGCCCGGCAGTCCCGCGACCAGATAGCCGATGAATCCGACCGTGATCACGACGGGTCCCGGCGTGATCATCGCGACGGCCACGGCATCGACGAACTGCTTGTCGTTGAGCCAGTGATGCTCGGTGACGACGCCGCCGTAAAGGAACGGCACGATCGCCAGTCCCGAGCCGAACACAAACGCGCCCGCCTTCGTGAAGAAGAGCCCGATCTGGCCGAGCAGAGGCCAGTCGATACCGCTGAGAACACCGCTTGCGGCCGGCAACTGCGTGGCGGCAACGACATTCAGGCCGCCCTTGCGGAGCCATTTCGGGGGAGCCGCGACGAACCAGTTGACGACGCCGCCCGCGATGAAAAGCCACGCGATCTCGGACTCGGTGATGACGGTTACCGCCGCGAGCGTCAGGTAGATCGCCCACAGGAGTCTGTTTCCGCCGATGGTCCTGGTGGTGAGTTTGTACGCGCTCATCGCGATGATGCCGACCACGGCGGCGCCCACGCCGTAGAAGGCGGCCTGCATCCACGAGAGTTCGCCGAAGTGGGCGTAGGCCCAGCCGAGGCCGACCACCATCAGGAACGACGGCAGGATGAAGGCGATGCCGGCCAGCGTCGCGCCCACGATCCGATAGTGCACGTAGCCCATATAGATGCCGAGTTGCGCAGCCAGCGGCCCCGGCATCATCTGCGCGAGCGCCAGTCCCTCGCGGTAATCCGACTCGCTGATCCAGTTCTTTTCCTCGACCAGGTCACGGTGCATGTAACCGACCAGCGCCACGGGTCCGCCGAACCCGAACGCGCCAAGGCGCAGCATGTACAGCACCAACTGGCCGAGCGTGTAGCGTGGCGTCGTCACCGTCGTGGTAGTCATGATCGCCCTCCGGCGTCCCGGCTTTTCGCGGCCGATGTGAAGTGCGTGTAGAGCGAATCCAGCACGCGACTCATTTCATCGAGCAACTGATCGTCGTGCGCCGCGCGTTCGCTTGCGCCGGCCATCACGGCTTCGAAACCGGCGGCCTCGGGAACGGCGGCGCCGCCCACGTCGAGCGCGTGAACCATCTCTGCGATCCGCCGCAGCGCGGGCTCCTTCTCCAGCCCGAAGCTCGCGACCAGCACCTCGAACGTCACGCGTTCGCCGATGTGCGTGAACGCGGCGCCGTCGAAGTCGAAACCGAGTGCGTCAGCGGGGCAGGCACTGGGTGATGTGAGCCAGATGAAACGTGCGTCGCGATCGATGAAGCGCCGGATCAGCCAGGCGCTCGCGACACGATCGACCCACGGATGCTGCCGCGTGGCCCAGGTGCGTCCTTGATAGTCGCTGGCCGACAGGCTTCGAATGGGTTGCTCGGCCGAACGAGGCTCACCCGGCGAAAGCACGGTGTCGACCAGCCCGATGAAGTCTTGCCACGCGGCTTGCGCACGCGTTGCGGTGTCGCCCGGGAAGTAGTCGGTCGCGACGATGGTCTCGTAGTCCTTGCGCAAGCGTCGCCGCAACCGGGTGAGATCGGCTGCGGATTGGCCCGAGATCGTCTTGCGTGCGTCTTTCAGGGAACGCATGAACGCCGCGTGGTCTTCAGCGCGGTCGAAAAGCGCCCGGAATTCCGCTTCCTGCACGGCATCGAGGCTCGGCGCGCGCAGCAGATACGCGTTGCCGCCGCTGTCCGCGATGGCGCTCGCCAGCTCGCGCAGCATCTGCTCGCGCTCTTCGGTATAAGGCAGCAGATAGATGCCGTCGCGTAGCACGGCACATCCCTTCGCTTTTAGCGCGCGCCAGAAACGCATGCGGGCCGTGGCGTTTTCGGTAGGGAGCGTGAGAACCAGCAGGGACCAGGTGGTGAGTGTAGTCATGTGACGTAAACTACATCTGTGTTGCAGGTTCTACAAGATTTTTGATGTTCGTCCGGGCAACGGTTATCAGTTCTCGGTGGCCCCGCCGGCCACGCATTTCCGAAACATCATGTCGCCCGATTAGTAGTTTCACCCCTTATACCGGGCTGTTATTAAAAACGCGTGCAAACGTTTTATGCAGTTCGCATTCAATGCCGGCACACGTCCATCGGACCGCGAAGATCCGACCAGCACCGCTGAGAGAATATTTCCTCAGCCCACGCTAAAGATTTCTATTTTCCTGCCGTTTAAACGGCTGCGCGATTTTGCGCGGGCATATCGAGAGTTGAACAATCATTTTGCCGGATTAACAATCCGCACGCTAAATACCATAATGAAAATGAAAGAAAGACTACCTTTAGTAATTTCCTTGTTGGGTTCATTCGCACTCGCCGCGTGCGGCGGGGGCGGGGGCGACAGTTCGTCGTCCGCCGCTGCGCCGGCCTCGAGCGCCAGCGCACCGGCGCCGGCCTCGGCGCCCGTGTCGACGCCCGTCGTCTCGGGCGAGACACTGCCGAGCCTGACGGCTCCGCAGTCCGGTTCGACTGCCGCCACGGGCAATGGCTTCGAAGGCATCTGGACGCAATCGTCGTCGTCCCGCACGACGGCCTTCGTGGACCCGGCGAACAACCTCTCGTACACGAGCGGCCTGTTCAACGTCGTCACGTCGACGTTCTTCGGCACGGCAACGACCGCTGCACCGAACTGGACCTTGACGAGCGGCTTCGAGACCTTCGGCGGCCTGCGCTTTACGGCCACGTCGGGAAGCGGCACGTTCAGCGCGAATCAGACCCTGACCGGCAGCTACGTCGCGAACGGCAACACCGTGAATCTGTCCTTGAACTACGACCCGGCGAACGCGCTCGCGGTCACGCAGTCGAGTGTGACGGGCACGTGGGCGCAAAACACGACGAGCTTGACCATCGACGACGCGGGCGGCTTCACCGGCAACCTGCTCGGCTGCGGTGTCTCGGGCACGTTGGTGTTGACCACGCCAGGCTCGAACAAGAACCTTTACACGATGACGACGACCGGCACGACGAGCACCTGCACGCTGGCTTCGGGCGTGACCTATACGGGTAATGCGGCGATCACGTTCCTGCCGGTTTCCGGCAGCACGACGTTGTACCAGCGGACAATCATGTATCTGATCAAGGCAACCGACAACTCGTTGGTCGCCTACGGTCAATTGCTGAAGCAGTAAGCCGCTCGAGGACCACGGCGTACCAGCGCTCGCCGTGGTCCGTTGTCGTTCATATTTCCCAGTGCGTATCGAGCAACGCACGATATGCCTGCTTCACGCTTTGGAGGTCGGCCTCCCGTCCGCTTGCCTGGATGCCCGCGAGTTCAGGAAGCGGCAGATCCACTGGAACGCAGTGGGGATAGTCGCGAACCCGCATCTTCGCCGGGATCGTCGTGAAGAACGCAACGGTGGGAACGTCGAAGCCCGCCGCGATATGCACCGCGGCCGTGTCCGATGTCAGAAGAAATCGCGCGCCCTTCACCCATGCGAGAAACGCGGCGGTGTTCGCAGAGCGGTGCGTGATGTCGGTGTAGCGAGGGTGCTCGACCCGTCCGAATCCGAGCACCGGCAATTGAAATTTCCGCCACATCCGCTCGACGAGTTCCGCGTGAACCGGCTCGGGGATACTTCGAACCGGCGTACTGGCCGCAGGACAAAAGAGCACGTACTTGCCGGGCTGCGCGTCTTTTTCCAACGAAGGCAGCGCAACTTCTCTGAGCCAGTCATTCGAGCATGCATGGGCATCGACCTTGTCTGGCGAAACGCCTAACGACCACAGAAAGAAGTCGATCATCGGCATCCGCGAGAAGTTCGGCCAGAACAGATGATTGCCGATATCGATCCGTAGTTCGTCGTCGGGGATCGACGCAAGAGGCACGGGCAGATCGATCGTCTGTCCGATCACCGGCTGGGCCAGTTCGTACAGTTGCTTCACGTAATCCGGCGTCTTGTGCGGGCGATAAAGGCTGATCGAGATTCCCGCATGCGCGCGTTTGATCGCGGCGAGCGCGGTGAGGCCGATGATCGAGTCGCCGAGCGTGACGCCCATTCCGTTGATCACGTGAAGTCTCGCGACGCGCGCGTAGTCGATTTCGAACGGCGCGGCGTTGGCGTTTCTGATTGCCGGATCGCAGGTCAGGCTTCGGTAGCCTTCGGCGGGAACGCCGCCGACTTCCAGGTCGTAGGACGCCACGATGCTGTCATCGGCTGACAGCAGGGAGCCGGCGTTCGTGAGTGCGGATACCGGATCCAGATAGTTGATCATTGAGTGTTTCCATCGGTCTCGATTCGTTCGGGAAAACCGGCGGCCGTGTGCAGCCGAGAACCGTTGCGAACGCGCACCGCCAGCTTGCCGGAACGTCGAGACGTTCGGTTTGGTAACGGGATTCCGGCATGACGATGCGGATGCTCCCAACCGCGTGCCGCTGAATCGACGCGCGGCGCCATTGCGACAGCTTACCGGATGCCGCGCATTCTACGTCTACGTTGAGCCGACGGCGCCGCCGCTCGCGCCAAGCGGCGGCTTCCTGATTGGACGATTGCAACGCAGGCGCGCTCATGCGCACGCGCATCCCGCCCTGAACCTAGTCCTGGAGCCTGGCCTCGCCCGCATTGCGGCAGGAGAACCGTCGCCGGGGCGTGCCGGCTGCATCCAGAACCTCGACGACATTGCGCCACCACCGCTCTCCGCGATGCGGCGAGGCGAGGTCCAGCCGCTCGCCCATGCGGGGCGTCGAGAGGGGAATGCCCTGCGCGGCGGCGAGCCCCATCACGCGCTCGAACGGCTCCTGCCAGCGGTGCATCGCGAGATCGAAGGTGCCGTTGTGAACCGGCACGAGCCAGCGGCCGCGCAGGTCGACGTGCGCCTGGATCGTGTGGTCCGGCTGCATGTGCACATAGGGCCATTGCGCGTCGTAGGCCCCTGTTTCCAGCAGCGTGACGTCGAACGGGCCGAGCCGTTCGCCGATGGTCCGGAAACCGTCGAAGTAACCGGTGTCGCCGCTGAAGAACACGCGCAGATCGTCGTCGACGATGACCCATGAAGCCCACAACGTGCTGTTGCCGTCGAACAGGCTGCGCCCGGAAAAGTGCTGCGCGGGAGTGGCCGTGAAGGCGAGGCCGTCGATGTCGACGCCTTGCCACCAGTCGAACTGACGGACTTTCGCGGCATCGATACCCCACTCGATCAGCCGGTCGCCGACGCCCAACGGCGTCAGGAACACGCCGGTTGTGGCGGCGAGCGCGAGCACGGTCTCGCGATCCAGATGGTCGTAATGATCGTGCGACAGCATCACGCCGCGCAGCGGCGGCAAATCCGCGAGCGCGATGGGCGGCGCATGAAAACGCTTGGGGCCGAAGCGCCGGAACGGCGACGCGCGTTCGGCGAAAACCGGGTCGGTCAGCCAGAACTGGCCGCGCAGCTTGAGCAACATGGTCGAGTGCCCGAGACGGTACAGGCTGCGGTCGGGCGCGGCCTCGAGCTGCTCGCGCGTGAGCGCGTCGACGGGCAGCGTGCCTGCCGGCACCGTGCCGTCCGGCTTGCGGAACAGCACGTTCCACGCAATCTTCAAGGTCTTGCCGATGCCTTCGACCGGACGCGGCTTCACGTTGCGAAAGCGCTCGCCATCGTGTTGTGGCGACGAGCGCGACAATTCACGCCCGCGTCGCGCCGCGTTCAGGCCCAACGCACGGTCGAGGAAGCCGGTAATCGAGGTCATAGGAATGTCCATTCGCCAAAAGTAGACTGGCCAGTGTAATTTATTTCAGGGAAAAGTAAACCGTCCGGTGTAAAATTTAGCGATGAACGACGCTGCCTCCCTCTCCCTTGAACGCCTGACCGATCGCAAGCGCGCGGCCATCATCGCCGCGGCTATCGAGGAATTTCTCGCCGCCGGCTTCGACGCGACCAGCATGGACCGCATCGCGGCCCGCGCGGGCGTGTCGAAGCGCACGGTCTACAACCATTTCGAAAGCAAGGAAGCGCTATTCGCGGCGATCCTTCAACAGTTATGGAATGCGAGCGACGCGGTGGAGGCGCCCGCTTATCGCGCCGACAAGCCCTTGCGCGCGCAGTTGCTGCGGCTGCTGTCGCGCAAGCTGAGCCTGTTGAACGACGACGCGTTTCTGTCGCTCGCGCGCGTGGCGATCGCGGCGGGCATTCATTCACCCGAGCGCGCGCGGGACATGGTGGCGCGCATGGGCGAGCGCGAGGAAGACCTGACGGTATGGATCCGCGCCGCCGCCGCGGACGGCCGACTGAAAACGCCGGACCCGCAATTCGCATCGCAGCAGTTGCAAGGTCTCGTGAAGGCGTTCGCGTTCTGGCCGCAGGTGACGATGGGGCAACCGCGTCTGAGTCAACGGGAACAGAAGGATGTCGCGGAGTCCGCGGCCGATATGTTTCTTGCGCGCTATACGTGAGGGGCGGCGCGCTTTCTATTCGGCACGCAGCGACGACAATGCGCCCGTTTCCAGCATCGCTTTCAATGCGTCGGAGAACGCGGCGGCGGCCGCTGTCCGATAGGCGGCTTTGCGCGTGAGCAAGGCTACCGTTCGAGCGGGAAATTCCGGTTCGAGCGGGATGTACTTCAGATCGCGATGCTCGTAGCGCAGCGCACCGGGGAGCAGCGTGGCAACCTTCCCGCCGCGCACGATCTTCAGCAGCGCGCTGATCGAATTCGCCTGCAACGCAACGCTGGGTTTGATCCCTTGCGACTCGAAATAGCTGTCGATATAAAAGCGCGAAACGAACTGGCCGCCCAACAGCGCAAGAGGCAGCGCGGCCAGTTGCGCCGGCACGACGGGGGCATGCTGTGCGGCCACGGGATGCCGGTCGCTCACCACCAGGGTGATCCGCTCCAGAAACAACGGTTGCGTATCGATATCGTCCGAACGCAGGTCCGTGAATCCGATCGCCAGGTCGATCCGGTCCTCACTCAATCCGCTTTCGATCGCTTCGAGCGACATCTCCATCATGTCGATCACGATGTTGGGATACGTGGAGTGAAAGTGGTCGACGGCGGGCGCTACCAGGTACTCGGTAAACGTGGGCGTGAACGCGAGCCTGAGTTGTCCGCGCGACAGGTCCCGCACGTCATGCAAGGCGCGCTGGCCGGCCTCCAGTTCCAGCAGCGCGCGGCGCGCATATTCCACGTAGATGGCGCCGAAATCCGTCAGCCGTACCACACGGCCGCTGCGGTCGAATAACTGACCGCCGAGATCGTTTTCCAACTGGCGAATCTGCTGCGACAGCGCCGGCTGCGAAATATGCAGGCTGTCGGCCGCGCGCGTGAAGTTGCGATAGTCGGCGACCGTGAGCAGATAACGGATGTGGCGGAGTATCATGCGCGGCCCATAAGATTTGCTTATCGAATCCATTTTAAACGCGTCTTGGACTATATAGACAAGCGCGCCCACAATCGATTGAAAGTTCACGGGGGTTCGGCATGGAAAACCTGATCGTTGCTTCAATGGCGGCAATTTTTGCGGGTGCGTTGGCCACGTGGCTGATCGCGCAGTCCCTTTCCGACGAGGTCATACAGAAGGGCACGCGTCACGGCCGGTACGCCCATCTCGGCGAGGACGATGTGAATCCGGCACGGCGGGCGGTACGGCGGGATCGGCGGCTCCCACGGCATCGCCCGTCCAATGTCGGGATTGGATGACAGGGGACAGGTGCCATCCGATTGTCCTGGCGCAACCTGAGCGCGTGGCGCGCAGGCGCGCCTTGATGCGCTCATGCTGGACGCACGGCCTCAACGGCTAGCAAGACCGATTAGAATCAGGCGGTCATCGTCGTGCATCCAGCATCGCATCATTTCGTCAAAGGACATCGGACATGTACATCGCCATGAACCGTTTCAAGGTGGCGCTCGGGGCTGAACCCGAGTTCGAACAGTTGTGGACCAGCCGCGACACGCATCTGAAGGAAGTGCCGGGCTTCGTGGAGTTTCATCTGCTGAAGGGCCCTCAAAGAGAAGACCACGTCCTGTATGCCAGCCACACGATCTGGCGGGACCATGCGGCGTTCGAAGGCTGGACGCAATCCGAGGCATTCCGCGCTGCGCACCGGAACGCCGGCGGCGGCACCCGATCGCTGTATCTCGGCCACCCGGAATTCGAAGGCTTCGAAGTGCTGCAGACAGTCAAGTAAGCCGGCCTTGCGGCTCGCGTTGCGCCATCTGTAGCCAACGCAGGCAGGCCGCTTCAGTGGCCCGTCGCATGCGCGCAAGCCGGGCCGTTCGGATCAGCGCTGGCGGCTCGCGCGTTCATCGCGAGTCCGTTCGGCGCTGAGTCCTGAGTCATTTCACTGCGTTCACTGCGCCCGTACTTCGATCGAGACGCGCCTGTCCGGTTGAAGGCAAGCGATAACCGCGCGGCTTTCGCCGGCGGGACATTGGCTTGTCGGCTCGCGTGAACCCGCTCCCGCCGTGTGAATCGTTTCGCCGTTCAGTCCGTGATCGATCATGTATTCACGTATCGTCTCGGCGCGTGCCAGCGACAACCGCTGATTCACCGTCTCGGGCCCGATGCGATCCGTGTGGCCCACGACCGAAATCGACTCCACCCCTTTCAACTGCTTGATACGCGTGACGACCTGTTCGAGGCCTGCCGCTCCGCCAGGCGAGATCGAAGCGAGGCTCGACTGTCCGAAGGCAAACAGCGCATCGGTTTGCAAGGCGAAGCGGGCGACCGTTTGCGGCCCGGCTGCGGCGGGCTGCGAAGCCGCAGCGGGCGCGGCACCCGGCGCGGCACCGCACGCGAAGGTGAGTCGCCGCGTGACATCGGTTTCCTCATTGTCCGCTTGCAGGGCCCCCACCTTTTGCACCGCGCGAACCGGTTCTCCGCGGCAGATCTTTTGAGCCACCTTCATGCAGGTCGCGGGCCCCTCGAAAAGACCATGACATTCGACCTGATGAAGCTTCGAACCGTCCTCGGCCGTGAGGGTATAAGCGTTGAAGGTCGGCCCGGAGGCAGCCGAACATCCGGCAAGAAAAGCAAGGCTCAGCGATAAGCCCCATCCAGAAAGCTGCTTCATGTTGTTCTCCACACTTGTTGTTTCGTGCTTGCGTTGCGAACGCACGATCGCGTTCGCATTTAAGCGATGACGGTCCGCGCGTTACCACTGCATGGCCGCACCCATGCCGAAGGTGGTGCCGCCAGGGCTCATGCCGACACCCGCTTTCATCTTGATGTTCTCGGTGATGCGCGCGGTGCCCCCGAGCGCCACCGCCTGATAACCCCGGAAGCCCGCCGTGCCGATGCCGAACGACAAGGTCTTGTCCTTGTCGACCTCGGGAATCATCGTCAAGGCAGTGGTTGCGGCAATGCCGGAATAGGCGTTGCGCGCGACCGAGTTCACGCCCGATTGCAGTTGATTGATCCGTTGATCGGTATAGGCATTCGCTTGCGCAAGCCCGGCATTGAGCTGATTCAGATTGACCGCGTCGGTGCCCTGGGTTGCCGCGGCCACGTTCACCACTTGCCGCGGATCGGAAGTCGAGCCGATGGATACGACGTTGCTGCGGCCCTCGTCGGTACTGCCCGCGCCGAGCGCCACTGAGTTATTCCCGGTAGCGGCCGCGCCGACGCCTACCGCGGTCGCGCCGGTCGCGCTGGCTTGCGAACTGTTGCCGACCGCCGTGCTGTTCGAACCGGAAGCCGTCGCGCCTTGTCCGCCCGCCGACGAATTCGAGCCGCTGGAGGCCGGCGGCGCCGGCGTGCCCGGCGTGGACGTGAAGCTGCCGCCGGTATTGCTGGTCCGCTGGTTGATCAGCGAGGTCAACTGGGTCGAGACGGCATCCAGTTGCGACACGTTCACCGCATCGGTTCCGGCCTTGCCGGCCGCGACGCCGGTGATCTGCCGGTTGCCGATGTTGACCTCGCCCGCCGACGACTGCGGACTGCTCAAGCCATACGCGATGTAATTGCTCAACGCGCCGACCGTCGTCACCGATCCCGCACCCAGCGCGACGCTGTTCGCCATCGACGCGCTCGCGCCCGAGCCGAGCGCGACCGAGCCGGTCGCGCTGCTCTGCGCGCCCGAACCGAATGCGAGCGCGTCGATCGCGCTGCTTTGCGCGCCCGAGCCGATCGCGATACCGCCTGCATTCGCCGCGCTCGCGCTCGCGCCTTGCGCGATCGATTGCGCGCCGCTGGCGATCGAGCCGCTGCCGAGCGCGATCGCGTCCGCCTGCGCCGCGTTCGCGCTTTGGCCGATCGCGACGCCGCCCGGCGCGGTCGCATCGACGATCGCGCCGTTGCCGATGCCCACGCCGTTGTCGCCGTTGACCACCGTCGTCGGACCGACGGCGATCGACTCCGCACCCACGGCGAGCGAATCCGCCGCGGCCGAGTTCGCGTGGAAGTACAACTGCCCGGTCACGGCGAACGACGACAGCGCGCCGGCAAGCTGCCTGATGGTGACGGCGTCTTGCGCCTGCGTGCCGTCCGCGACGTTGGTCAACTGGCGATAGGTGTTGCCCGCCGCGCTGCCGAACGACACGGCGCCGAGCAAGGTTTGATCCGACGTGTTGAACGGAATCGCGTGCGTGCCGTTGGCGATCGAGCCAACGCCCGAGAGCACCGCGCGATCGGAGATCGCGCCGGAGCCGATCGCGACCCCGCCGGTCACCGAGACGTTCGACAGCGCGCCCAGCGCGAGCGCGTTGTCCGCCTGCGCCGCAGCGCCGTTGCCGCCGGCGAAGCTGCTCACCCCGGTTGCGGTCGCGCCGATGCCGGCCGCCAGCGCGTTGCTGCCGCTGGCGCCGTCGTTGTTGTAGTTGCCGCCTGGCGTGCCGCCGTCGTTGACGCTGTAGTAGTGCGTCTTGTTGGCCGTCACGACGCTGGCGAGGTTGTCCACCGCCAGATTCGTCGCGTACAACTGCGAGCCGTTCACCGCATCGGTGCTGGCTCCGTTCACCTGACCCGCCGCGACGTTCTGGATCTGCCGCTCGGCGCCTGGCGCGCCCACGCTCACCACGCTGGTCGGCGCGGCGCCCGCGAAGCCGTAGACCGTGCCGTTGATCGTCGTGCTCGGGGTGGGCGTTGCCGCGGTGGTCTGCGAGGCGGAGCCCAACGCGATATCGCCTGCGTTGTTGGCAACCGCATTCGGGCCGATCGCGACGCTGTCGGCGCCGAGCGCCTGGCTGTCGGGCGCGGTGGAGTTCGCGTGGAAATACTTGATGCCCGGCGTCGTGCCGCCGCCGGTGAACGCGTTGACGAGGCTCTGCACGGACGTATAGGTGTTGCCGCCGTAGCTCAGGCTGGTGGTCAGCGCACCCGTCGTGCTGTTGTAGGTGCTGCCGCCGCCGAGGCTCGACGCCACGCTGTTGCCCAGGTTCGTGACCTGAGTGCCGACCGTCGTGATCGCCGTATTGGTGGCGAAGAGCTGCGAGCCGTTCACCGCATCCAGGCTCGCCGCGCTCACCTGGCCGGCCGCCACGTTGGTGATCTGACGCGGCGCGGCCGCCGTGCCGACGCTGACCGCGCCGGCGGGCGTGCCGCCCGCGTAGGTCACCGTGGTGCCGTTGATGACGCCGCTGCCCGTCGGCACCGCGGCGGTGGTGACCGACGAGCCCTGACCCAGCGCCACGTTCGAGCCGCTCACGCCGCTCGCGATGCTCGCGCCCTGGCCCAGCACGGTGGAGTTGGCGACGCCATTGTCCGTTGCCTGATTGCCGACCACCAGCGAGGCGGCGCCCGTCGCCGACGCGCCGAAGCCGCCGGCGGCGGCGTTCGCGCCCGACGATACGGGCTGTACCGACGTCACCGAATTGTTCGACACGAACGGGCCGGTGGCGCCGTTGGTCAGGTTGTTGACGGCCAGGTTCGTCGCATACAACTCGCTGCCGTTCACCGCATCGGTGCTGCCCGAACTCACGCGGCCCGCCGCGACGTTGGTGATCGTGCGTTCGCTGCCGACCGAACCCACGCTCACGGTGCTGCCAGGCGTCGTGCCCGCCACGGCGCTCGTGATGCCGCCCACCGTGATGCTGCTCGTCCCCACCGCCGTCGCCGTGGTGCTGCCCGAGCCGAGCGCCACCGCGTTCGCATTGCCGGCCGATGCGCCCGCGCCCAGCGCGATCGCATTGGCCTGATTCGCCACCGCCGTATCGCCGAATGCCAGCGCGCTCGCGCCGCTCGCGTTGCTGGCGTTGCCGAGCGCGACCGCGCCCTGGCCGTTGGCGATATTGCCGTTGCCTTCGGCCACCGCGCCATCGCCTGTCGCCGTATTGTTCGCGCCCACTGCGATTGCGCCGTTGCCGACCGCGCTATTGGGATCGCCGATCGCGACCGCGCCGTTGCCGCTCGCCGTTTGCGCCTGACCGAGCGCCACAGCGCCCGTGCCGCCGAGCACCTGCGAGTTCTGTCCGCCGGCGAACGAACCCGCGCCGGCTGCGGCTGCGACCGTGTTGCTGTCGCCGATCGCCACGGTCGACGCCGCGAGGGCTTGCGACGTGAAGCCAACCGCCGTCGCATTGCCGTTGCTCGCAACCGTCTGATTGCCCAACGCGACGGCGCTGCCTGCCGACGCGGTTGCATTCGTGCCCAGGGCGATGGCGTTGGGATTGGCTCCCGTCTGAGCCGAATCGCCGATCGCGATGGACGAGGCCCCCGCCGAACTGGCGCCCGCGCCAATCGCAATGGCGCGAATGCCCGCCGCCGCCGCGCCGCCCACCGCCGCTGGCGCCGACGAACCGCCTTCCGCGACGGAATCGGACCCACCCAGCGCGATGGAGTTTGCGCCGCTGGCGCTGGAGCCGACCATCATGCCGAGCGCGTTGAGGCCGGTGGCGTGGGCTCCCGCCCCCAGCGCCACCGCATTCTGCGCCGAGGCGACGGCGATCGTGCCCGCGGCCAGCGAGGAGAGCCCGCTGGACTTCACATCCGTGCCGACGGCCACGGCCCCGTCCGCCGTTGCGCCCGTGCCCGCGACGGTACGCGCGCCCAGATACACCGAGTTGAGGCCGCTGCCGATGGCCTGAAAGCCGAGCGCGACGGCATGTGTGCCGGAGGCGTTGGCGGTATAACCCATCGCGATGGAGGCGGGCCCGCCGGCCACCGCCTGAAAGCCGATCGCGTTGGCATAGTCGGCGTTGGAGGTGACGTCGGTGCCAATCGCAATGGACGACGTGCCGGACGAACCGGTGCCCGCGCCGGTGCGCGATCCCAGATAAATGGCGTTGACACCCGTGGCATTGGCTCCCGAACCCACGGCTAAACCGTTGGCTTGCGAACCTATGGCTCCGCTGCCCAGTGCCACCGCGCCCGACGCGGCAGCGCTGGCGCTCGCACCCAGTGCAACGCTGTTGTCTCCGGTTGCTTTCGCCGAGGGGCCGACGGCAGTCGACACGTTGCCGCTAGAGACGGCTTGCAGGCCGATACCGATGGCCGACGAACCGTTAGCGGTGACGTCCGTACCGATAGCGATCGCCGCCTGTGCGGTCGCGCCGGTACCCGGAGCGGTGCGCGCGCCCACGTTAATCGAGTTGACGCCGGAGGCAATGGCTTGAAAGCCGACGGCGACGCCATTGAGTCCGCTACTGCTGGCGCCATAACCTACCGCAGTGGCCCCGCCGGCGGTCGCTGAGGACTGAACGCCCATGCACGACGCACTGCCGCTAAAGAAGTAGTAGGGTGCGCCAGAGCAGCTCACCTGCGCCTGCGCTTGTACACCCCATCCACCCAGGCCCATCAACAACAATAAAGTGACGGCGCGCGGATTGGCGCCGTGCCTGTCGCGCTGATTGCTTCGCCCGTCATGTAGGTCACGGCCGTCACGGCCGTCACAGACGGCGGCCCCGGCACCCGATTTCCCCTTGCCGCGCGATTTGCCGAATTCCGACGCGGCCACGAAGCTGCCCAATGCGTCGTTCCAGATGGTCCGATATGCCTTGTTCATGTTTTTCCTGTTCGATGTTTTGCGCCCGCGCGTTTCCACCTTCCTTTCGAATGAGGACATGCATGAATCGAAAGAAAAGACCTCGGCGCTGCGTCGCGTTATTAACGGGAGCTGTATTTATTTATTCAATATTTGATGCTTGGAGATGCTAAAAGCGGACGTGCGCCATCCTCCTGACTGTTAAATTCACAGAAGGAAGGTATGGATAAAAAACGGCTAGACAGTTTCTATTTTTTCTGCATTCGCATTGCGATGCGGAATGCGGCGGACCATCAGCTTATGAAGGTCCGAGAGGCAACGGCATATTGATGTCAATTGCGTGAAGGGGCGTCAATTGCCTGGCTGAGCGGGGTCGTTGGCGTGCCAAACGTTTTCCTTGAATTGTTCTACCCGGAATGCTCATAGTGACCGGCCCCAATGAAGTGCTGCGATCATGCCGGCGCTACATGGAAAACGCCCATGCATGCGCTCCCGGCGCCATTTTTTCTGTTCCGAACATGTTCCGCACCGGGTGAACCGACCACGCAAATCTTGACCTCGAAGTGGGCGTTTCTTGACTTGGCGCAAGCCGGAAAGTTCCAGTAAGTGTTAAGCGAAACTCTCGCATATGGTTTTTGGTTTGTCTACTAAAACCCCTAGGTCAGGACCGAGCATTGCTATGTTTAACAATTGCTGCAATTAGAAAGCGCATGGCTTTACGAATTTCAATTCCATCCCATGAAGTGGGCCGAGGCGGATTGCCGAGAGTCGGGAATTCATTCATGAAGCCGGCTATTGAATAACCGTGCGGATGGATTAATGAATTTGTAAGGATTTCGGCATGAGCCCGCAAGCGAACCGGTCGTCGTCACGCGGAATGAATTTCAGTGGATCGGAGCGCGGCGTCGACGTGCTATTCGATGCACGCCGGTCGCCGACGGGATGCGCGGTGAAGCCCGAGCGAGAGCCGACACCGCGTGATCGATCGAGTACGCGTCGCGCGTGGTGCCGACCTTCGCACGCACGCGCGAATGGCGCGTCGCTCCTATTAGTGCCTTACCGCGCCCTGTAGCTCGGGCACGTTGCCCGGCTGCTGATGCACGCACAAGCGGTCGTCGACGCGTTCGATGCCCGGCACTCCGCGTATCTCGCGAATCACCTTGTCGTGCTCGTCGGCCAGCACATGGCCGCCGACGCACGCGACATGGCCGTCCACCGTCACGTCGATCGCGCCAGGCGTGCGTACGGTCCGACCGAGGCGCGCGCGCACGCGCTCGGTCAATTGCTGATCGGAAGTCGGCGCGCTCGATACCGCGTGATGCAGCATGCCGTAGGCGGACCCGGCCACCCGCCTCGCCTGTGAGCGCGACCGCTTCACGATCCGCCTGCCGGTGGAGCCGAGCTTGTCACGCAACATGGCCCGGCGTCGGCGGCCCGAGTTGTTGTCGAGGTAGTACATTGCCGCTGCGCCAAGCGCGGCAGCGGCGATAGATCGTAAAAGCGCTCTCATGTTGCCTCCTTTGCGTCCGTTGACAAGCCTGTTGACTCACGAGCATTCCGAATGCCCCCTCATGTCGGCACGCGCGTTTTTGGCGCAAGCTCGGCGCAATGCACGGCATACGCGGGGCCATGGTGCCGCAGCAACGTTTCGAAGCGCGCCAACGTCATGGCCGGCGGCACCGCCGAGCGAGGTTGCATTCGGGCAAGCGCGCGGCCGAACTGAACGAACGTCGCGAAGTCCCGCGGATAGCGCGCGGTATCGACGCCAATGAAACGCCCGCTGCGGGTCGCCTTGTCCAGCAGCGCACGCCATCGTTCGATCGATGCGAGCCCGATGCTTTCGGTGCCGTGCGAGAAGAGCATCAGGTCGATCTCGTCGAACGGTCCTTCGGCATCGAGAAAGCGTTGCAGCGCATCGGCCGACGGCTCCACGCAGAACAGCAGCCAGAACGGCAGTGCGTGCAGTTCGAGCGTTGTCAGCGGGTCCATCAGCAGAAACGAATCGACGATGAGCCGCGTGGGCCGGATTCCCGCGTCGCGATACCACTCGCGATGGATGGCGGCGGCGGCGAAGCTCAACGCTTCGGGTTCGTAAAAGTCGATTCGGACGACGCGCCAGTCCATCTGCCGCGCGAGCGCGGCGACGTCGTCGGCTAGCGCCGTGTCGAATCCCCACTCCGCCTCGGGCGACACGTCGTTCGGCTCGGGCGGCCGCCAGTGTGTTCGCGCGCGGCCGTAGCGGGCCAGATACTCGCGCACGCGCGCGCCGCCATGCAGGTATTCGTCCTCGGTCGCGCCACCCGTCGCGCCGAACTGGTACACCGATCGTTCGCTCGTGCGCGTGACCGGCCACGAACGCGAACAGGCGTCGACGTAGATCGCTGCGCCGCGCGGGAGATTGCGTAGCAAAAACTCCCGGTAGCCGAGCGGAAGCGCGCGGTACTTCAAACGGAAATAGCTCATTGAACGCAACATCAGCCGGTCCTGATTCGGGTCCTGCATGTGATGCACTGCGATCCGGCTGTCGGCGGCGAGCAGCGCGTCGACAATGGGCCGCCCTTTTTCGAAGCCGCGCTGCGCGTCGTCGGGATCGCTGAACGGCGCGCGTATGGGGCAGAGGAACGTCTGCGGCAGCCACGGCACGCCGAGCGCGGCGGCCAGATGAGTCAGCGCGCCGTTGGACGAGCCGACGAATACCGCCGGGTACGGCCGCTCGGGATAGAGCCCGACGAGCCACTCGGCAACCCGTTCCATATCGAAGTGGCGCGCGCGCCGCGCGTCGATGCCCTCGGTCATCCCGCCGATCGAGTACGCCCACTCGCGCGCGCGGCGCGGCAGCAGATTGAACGCGGGCATCACGCGGTCGAGCAGCGGCGATTGACTCGGGCTGGTGAATGGCCGGCCGTGCAGATAGTCGGCCAGCGCGAGCGCCATGCCGGCGGCGGAATCGAAGCGGGCGAGGCCGCGCGGGGGGCGGTTCATCGAGCGTTCTCCAGATCGCGCGCGACCGGCTGCGCGTCGCCGCACAGGAACGGCGCGATGAGCAGCGCGAACGCGTGCGGGTACACGTAGTTCAGCGTATGCGTGCCGCCGTCGACGATGAGCAGCGTGCCGTGCGGAAGCAGCCGCGCGGCGCGCGCCGCCCACGCGCAGGGTGCGACCGGGTCGCGCGTGCCGGTCACGACCAGGGTCGGTGCCGCGACGCGCGGCAGCCGCTCTTCGATCCGGTCGCGGATCAGGATGCGCATCGTCGCGATCGCACGCGGCAGGCCGGCTTTCGCATAGTCGATGCGCCCGATCGGGGCCGGCGAGCGCGGCTGTTCGCGGCGACCGTTGCGCAAGTCGCGCCAAACCTGGATCGGCAAGGTGCGCGCACGCGGATCGGTGGTCGGCCCTTGCATGACCAGCCGCTCGACGGCTTCGGGAAAACGGATCGCGAATTCCGCGAGGATCTGGCAGCCGAACGAATTGCCGATGAACATCGCGCGCTCGATCCCGCAGGCGTGCATCCATGCATGCAGCGCGTCGGCGAGTTCGACAATCGACAGCGCACGGCGGCGCGCGGACAGAACGCGCGCGCTTTCGCCGAAGCCCGGCAAATCCGGCGCGAATACCCGGAACCGGCGACCGAGCACGCCGGCGAGCGGCTCCATGTAACGGCTCGAAATCACGAGGCCATGAACCAGCACCACGGGCGCACGATCCGCCGCATCCGGCGGTCCGCGATGAAAGCGGTAGAACATGCGGAACGCTCCCGCTTGCACGTAGCCCCCGTCGATGCCGGCGCGGCGGCTTGTTTCGCTCAGCGCGGGCGTGCGCTCGAGTTGCCGCCAGCGCACCGCGAGCCAGGCGGCCGCGCCCGCCGCAGCCGCCGCCATGCAGGCGGCGAGCACCGAAGCTTGCAACTGCATGGTGTGCGCTTCCACATTGAATGACCGGTTGCACTCGAAGGCGGCGTTACCGCGACGGCGTCATGCTTATCGCTCACCCCGCGCGCACCCCGCGCGCGACCCGGTCGTCCAGATTCGCCGCCTGCGTTATTAACCGCGGCGGGTCGAATCGGGTGTCTGATCCGGCTCCGGCTCAGGCGCGCCGACGTCGGGTACATCGGTGGGCTTGCCCGGGCTCGGTGCATCGGGAATCGCGGGTTGATCGGGGATCGGCGGATCGGATGACGAATTGGATGACGGGTTCGATGACGGGTTCGATGACATAAAGGCCTCGCGTATTGCCACAACTCGCTGCAGCGTGAAGGCCAGTGACCGGCCATTTCACTTGTGGCAAGCATCGTGCGTTCCATGCTGCGTATCGGAGTCGCTCGCCGTCGCGCGGGCGTTCCCGCATCGGTCAGATGTGCAAGCCGGTAGGCAACAACTACAAATTCCGAACGGTTGCCCGTGGGGGCATTGCAGCAATCCGCGACGCCGCGGCGTGGCGATACCTGCCTGAAACGCAGGCTGGACGTGAGTCGCGTGTCACTGGGTACGGACCATGCAAGCGGGTAGGCACCTCAGCGGCAAAACAGGAGATGAGCGATGAAGCCTGGTACCAAGAGATTCTGGATGGGCGCGTTGATTGCAGCGACGATACTCGGTGCGGCGGGTTGCAAGCGGGCCGACAATACCGCCGGCGTGCCGGGCGCCGCGAGCGGTCCGGCGGCGATGGCGCCTGCTTCGGGCGCCAGTCAGTAAGGGATCGGAGTCGCGCCGGCGCGGCGCGATGCGGGTTCCGGGAGGCGCGGCATGGCGCCGATGCTCGTTATCGGCCTGGTTCTGATCGGCGTCGTCTGTTACGTGCATTACGCAATCCCGATGTTCACCCGCGGCGCCGGGCACAGGGTAATCGCGCATGGCGTCCTGATACTGGTGGGCGGTGCTTGCGGTGTCGTCAGCGTGTTGGTGCCGGGACTCGCGGAGTCCCGGTGGCTTGTGTTCGTCGTCGCGTTCGGCACTGTTCATGTGCCGGCTGCGGCAATCCTGTTTATCAAGCATCTGCGCGGGGCTGGGCAATCGTGAATGCCCGGCCGGCGACGTCTCGTTGGTCGGCGACGAGCGTGGCGCGCGCGGCATCGCCGAGATTGGGGCTGGCCGGGATTGCCGCGGCGATCGGCAAAGCCGCGTGCCGCGCAACCGGCGCGTGATGATCGAAGATCCGCTGGGGGCGGGTACGCACGCTTGAGGGCGCGCGGCCGTCTGGGGGCGCAATACCGCTGGTTTATCTCTTGCGGGAGATTCTCATGAAGGTGCTTGCGGTTCATCCCAGCGGTTTGATGTACACACGCGTGTTCCTGCGTCTGGAGCCGCTTGGACTCGAGTATGTGGCGGCCGTCGCGCGGGACGCCGGCCACGAGGTCCGCCTCATCGACCTGCAGGCCGAGACGCACCGCGACCTGCACCGTGTGATACGAAGTTGGCAACCCGACGTAGTGTGTTTCTCGGGCAACTATCTCGCCAACATCCCCGAAATCATCGATCTCGCGAAAGCGATCAAGGCTGCGCTGCCGCAGTGTTTCGTGCTGGTCGGCGGACACAGCGCCTCGTTTGTCGCGGCCGATCTGCTGCGGCATGCCGATGGCGCGGTGAACTGCGTGCTCCGCGGCGAAGGCGAGGCCTCGATCGCCGCCTTGCTGGAGACGGTTGCCCGCGGCGGCGATCTGCTGCGTGTGCCCGGTGTGGTCACTTGCGATGGCGAAGGGCCGCCGCCGTGCTTCGCGCAGTCGCTCGATACGCTGCGCCCGGCGCGCGATCTGTTGCGGCATCGGAGAAAATATTTTATCGGCGTGCTGGACCCCTGCGCCTCGATCGAGTTTGCGAGAGGCTGCCCCTGGGACTGCGCGTTCTGCAGCGCGTGGACGTTTTATGGCCGCAGCTACCGTGCGCGCAACCCGGAACAGGTCGTCGCCGAACTGGCGACGATACGCGAGCCGGGCGTATTCATCGTCGACGACGTGGCGTTCGTTCATGCCGAGCACGGCATGCAGATCGGCGAGGCGATCGAGCGCCGGGGAATTCGAAAGAGGTATTACCTGGAGACACGCGGCGATGTGTTGTTGCGCAATAAGGACGTGTTTCGATTCTGGCGTCGCCTCGGACTGGAGTACATGTTCATCGGCATGGAGGCGATCGATGCGGAGGGCCTGAAGGCGTTCCGCAAACGCATCACGCTGGACAAAAATTTCGAGGCGCTGGAGTTTGCCCGCTCGCTGGGGATCACCGTCGCGATCAACCTGATTGCCGACCCCGACTGGGACCGCGAGCGCTTCGAAACCATCCGGCGTTGGTGCCTGGAGATACCGGAGATCGTCAATATCAGCGTCAACACGCCTTATCCCGGCACCGAAATCTGGCTGCGCGAGCAACGCAGGCTGACCAGCCTGGATTATCGGTTGTATGACATACAGCATGCGGTTTTGCCGACCCGTTTGCCGCTCGATGAGTTCTACACGGAACTGGTGCGCACGCAGCAGGTACTCAATCGCAAGCACCTGGGCTGGACCGCATTGCGGGGCGCGACGGGGCAGGCGTGCAAGCTGTTGCTGCGCGGCCAAACCAACTTCGTGCGGATGTTGTGGAAATTCGATTCCGTTTTCGATCCGCGATTGCAACTCGGCGATCATGCACGCATGGTGCGTTATGCCATGTCGCCGCCGCCCGTCGTGACGGACGAGCGGGTCGACGTGAAATCGATTTATGTCTATGGTCCGACGGGACGCCGAGGGCGCCGGATCGACGACGCCACCGAAAGATTCGTGGACGGGACGCGGATGGGGGCGGAGTAGGAGTGGGGTAGCAGCCGCTTCGCGTCGCCTTCGATTGCCGGGTGAAGTACCATCGCCGCTTCGTTAATAACAATGATGGTGTGGACCAGATCGATGACAATGTTCCAACGAACGATGGCGAGTCGCGCTCCGTTGCGGCAGACGCCGCTGAACCTGAAAGGCAACCTCGGACGACTGTTCGTCGCAGCGCTCGCGGCGAGTTCTTTCGCGACTTGCGTTCATGCGCAAAGCAATGCGTCCGGCCCGCTCGGCACGCCCTCGGGTCAACTGCAATTCGTGCGCTCCGACCACGATTGGACGGCGATGCTCGACAACGAGGTTTTCGATCGCTTCGGCGCGAACGCGCTCGCGCATTTCGATGACGTGGGCAACGCAAACGACACGGTCACGCGCACGCTCGTGCAGACCGATTCCGGCCCGGTGCTGTACGACTTTCGCCGCCGTCCGCCGCTTGTGCAGCGCTCCGGTATACGTATGACGGTCAGGCGCGTGTTCTGGCAAGGCGATGAAGTCGTGATGCACGGCTCGCAAGGCTGGTTCCGATTCAAGCGCGGCGTGCTGACGAAGCTGCAGTCGTCGACGACGACGTACCATTGATTTGAGTGCATACGAATCAGAGGCGACCACGGCGAAGCCGCGTCCTTCCTCTGCCGCTCGTGCCGCCTCCACTGCAGCATCAAGCGCAAGAATATTGGTCTGAAACGCGATGCTTTCGATCGTGCCGGTGACGTTCCGCCCCGAGGCGTCGTTGGCGTCGTTGGCCCGTATGCGTGGAGATCGCGTCAGCGAGCCTCGCTTCTCAGACCTGACCAATACCACCATCGGCCATCAAATCCGCACCCGTCACATAGGAACTCTGGTCGGACGCGAGAAAGAGCGCCGCATTGGCAATCTCCTCGGCCCGCGCGAGTCGACCGATCGGGATCATGCTCTGGTACATGTTCACCAGTTCCTCGCGCGTCGCCGATTGAGAATCGAGAATCGGAGTATCGGTAACGCCAGGGCTGAGCAGGTTGACGCGAATGCCGCGATTCTTGAATTCCGCGGCCCACGTGCGGGCATAGGAACGTAGCGCCGCCTTGGTCGCCGCGTAGGCCGTATGGCCGGGAATGCCCATGCCGTGCATGGCCGAGGAGACCAGAACGATCGATCCGGCCGCTGTCATCAGCGGCAACAGCTTCTGAACCAGAAAGACGGGGCCGCGAGCCATGAGGTTGAAGGCCTTGTCGAAATGCTCGGGCGTGAGGGTGTCGATCGAAGCCTGCTCCGTAAAGCCCGCGTTCGACACGACGATGTCGACGACACCTTTTACTTCCCTCACTGTTGCAGCGACGCGGTCGAGATCATCGAGGTTCGCCGCGTCAGCCCGGATAGCGGTGACGTTGCGGCCGATCAGTCGGGCGGCTTCGTCGAGCTGCGCCTGCCGGCGGCCAAAGATAAAGACGTGCGCGCCTTCGGCCACCAGGCGTTGGGCGATCGCCAAACCGATACCGGTCGTTGCGCCGCTAATGACGGCGGTCTTGCCTGCGAGAGTGGACATCGAAACCTTCTATCTGTTCGTGAATGACAGAACGATGGTAATTGCGGCCGGCGGGAATGATAATGCGGAGATTTTTCATAAGATCTATTCTCTCGGGGAATAGCTGGAGTGCTCGGAGGCGACGGCAATGGACCGGTTTCACGAATTGAACGCCTTCATCGCCGTGGCCGAGGCGGGTGGCTTTTCGGCTGCGGCGCGTAGAACGGGAGAATCGCAATCCGCCATCAGCAAGGCCATCGGGACGCTGGAGAAGCGCCTTGGCGTGCTGTTATTCAACCGCAGCACGCGCAACGTGACCCTCACGGATCAGGGGCAGCGGTACTACGATCGGACCAGGCCGCTTGTCGATGAGATGGATGAAGCCGACAGCGAACTGACGAGCAGCACGCTCGATGTCTCCGGTTTGATCAGGATCGCCGTAGCGTCCACGTTCGGTCGCCTTCACGTCTTGCCGCTCATCCCTGAGTTGTTGTCGCTCAATCCCGGCCTTCAGGTCGATCTTGTTCTTTCGGACCTCGTGCGCGACATGGTGGAAGACCGGATCGATCTCGCGATCCGGGTAGGCCCCGTCAACGATCCTGACGCGGTCGTCAGGCGCGTGGCGAGTACGCCGCTTGTGTGCGTCGGATCGCGTCGCTACTTCGAGCAACACGGCATACCGAGGACACCCGCCGAGCTCGTCGACCACAACTGCCTTTTATATGCCGGTCTGACGGAGTCGGCGAACTGGCCGTTCGTTGGGCCGGACGGTCCATTCAGCGTGGCGGTTCGCGGCAATCTTTCGTCTAACAGCGTCGAAACGATTCGGGCGGGTGTGCTGGACGGCGTTGGAATCGGCCTCTTTGCCCGAGTGTCGCTTGCCGACGAACTCCGGCATCCGGACGTGATCGCCGTTCTCGAGGACTTTATAGGCGACGTGAGAGACATCAGCGTCATCTGGCCAAGGCGTCGGTTTGTACCGGCACGCGTGCGCCGCGTGACGGACTTTTTTGCCGCGGCCCTCCCGCAGCGCGTTTAGCCAAACGGAATCCTCGGCGCATCACGCGTCGCTGCGAGACGCACTTCGTGACGCTTCAACGTGAATGACTCAACAAAAATTCCTGCTCGCCGTCACCAGCCCGCCCAGCAGATGCGACATATCGACAAGACGATGCGCCACCAGATGGCGCACCTCGCCTTCGCACTGCCACACCCCGAGCACGCCGAGTAACGACGCGCCAAGCACCTCCCGGCGCTGCTGTTCGAGCACCTTGGGCCAGATGATGACGTTCACATTGCCGGTCTCGTCCTCGATGGTGATGAAGATGACGCCCTTCGCGGTATCGGGCCGTTGGCGCACCGTAACAATGCCGCAGCCGCGCGCGAGGCGGCCGTTGCGGTAGGTCTGCAACGTGGATGCCGGCATCCATTTGCCGGCCAGCAAATGTCGGCGCAGTAGCGCGAGGGGATGCCGGCCCAGTGTCAGTCCCATCGACCGGTAGTCGCCGACGATATCGTCCGCCTCGGACGGCGCGCCCAGTTCAGGCGTTTCGTCTTCGACTTTCGCGATCGAGAGCATGTCCTTGTCAGGTATGGACGCGACCGACTGCCACAGCGCCTCGCGCCGGTTGCCGGCAAGCGAGGACAGGGCGTTGGCCGCGGCCAGCACCTGCAGGTCGCGACGGTCCAGTTGCGCGCGCCGCGCGAGGTCGGACACGGCCGTGAATCGACGCACGGCTCGCGCATTCTCGATACGTTCGGCGGTGCCGTCGCGCATGCCTCGAAGCAGCGACAAACCCAGTCTGACAGCAGGGCGCGCCGCACCGTCGATCTGTTCGAGCGACGAATCCCAGCCGCTTATCGTGACATCCACCGGCAGCACCTGAACGCCGTGGCGCTTCGCATCCTGAACGAGTTGCGACGGCGAATAGAAGCCCATCGGCTGGCTGTTGAGCATTGCGGCGAGAAACGCTTCCGGCTCATGACACTTCAGCCAGCTGCTTGTGTACACGAGCAGCGCGAAGCTGGCCGCATGACTTTCCGGAAAGCCATACTCGCCGAAACCGAGAATCTGCTGAAAGATGCCGTCCGCGAATGCCCTGTCGTACCCACGTTCGAGCATGCCGTTGACGATGCGGTCGTAGTATTTCTGAAGGCCGCCTTTGCGCTTCCATGCCGCCATTGCTCTTCGCAACTGGTCCGCTTCGCCGGCCGAGAAGCCCGCCGCCAGGATGGCGACCTGCATGACCTGCTCCTGGAAAATCGGCACGCCAAGCGTGCGGCCCAATGCGGCTTTCAGCGCCTCGCTGGGGTAAGTCTCCGGCTCGAATCCCTGCCGGCGTTGCAGGTACGGATGGACGGCGCCGCCCTGAATCGGTCCGGGGCGGACGATGGCGACCTCGATAACGAGGTCGTAGAAGATGCGTGGTTTCAGCCGTGGCAGCATCGACATCTGCGCGCGCGATTCGATCTGGAACACGCCCACGGTGTCCGCGCGCGAAATCATCTCGTAGGTCGCGGCGTCTTCCGCCGGAATGTCCTGCATCTCGAAGCGCTCGCCGCGCTGCGCCGACACGAGGTCCAGGGCGCGGCGGATAGCGGACAGCATGCCGAGCGCGAGCACGTCGATCTTGAGCAGCCCCAGCGACTCCAGGTCGTCCTTGTCCCACTGGATAACGCTGCGCTCCGGCATGGCGGCGTTTTCAACAGGCACGAGGCGCGTGAGTTTTCCCCTGCTGATGACAAAGCCGCCCGAGTGCTGCGACAGGTGCCGGGGAAAGCCATGCAGTTGCGCGGCCAGCGACGCCCACGCCTGGATGATGGGCGTCTGCGAATTCAGCCCCGATTCCTCGAAGCGCTTGAGCAGGTCCGCGCTGTTATCGAACCAGTGATGCGACTTCGCCACCGCATCGACTATCTGCATGTCGACACCGAGCGCCTTGCCGGTTTCGCGCAGCACGCCGCGCGCACGATAGGTGGAGACGGCCGCGGCAATCGCTGCACGGTCGCGGCCGTATTTGCAGTAGATGTACTGGATCACCTCTTCACGCCGCTGGTGTTCGAAGTCGACGTCGATGTCGGGCGGCTCGCCGCGCTCCCTGGAGATGAAACGCTCGAACAGCATGTTGCCGCGCGCAGGGTCGACCTCCGTAATACCCAGGCAATAGCAGACCGCCGAATTGGCGGCCGAGCCGCGGCCTTGACAGAGAATGTGCTGGCTGCGCGCAAACCGCACGATGTCGTAAACGGTGAGAAAGTACGGCTCGTATTGCAGGTCCGCAATCAGTTCGAGTTCGTGTTCGATCTGCGTCTGAACGTTGCACGGAATGCCTGACGGGAAGCGTCGCTGCGCGCCGATGTACGTCTCCTGCCGCAGATAAGTCGCCGGCGTGAAGCCTTTCGGCACCAGTTCATCGGGATACTCGTACCGGAGTTCATCCAGCGAGAACGTGCAGTGCGCGAGGATGTTCGTGGTCTCGCGAAGCGCGTATTCCGGATAGAGGTTCGCGAGCCGCAGCCGCGAGCGAAGATGCTGCTCCGCGTTCGGCGCGAGGTCGTAGCCGCATTCATGCACCGGCCTGCCGACGCGGATGGCCGTCAACGTGTCCTGCAACGGTTTGCGCGAGCGCACGTGCATCACCACGTGGCCGAGCGCGACGACCGGTATGCCATGCCTCTCAGCGGTGTATTCGACGGCGCCGCGATGGATGTCGTCCATTGCCCGCTGATGCAGCACGAGGCCGCACCACGCGCGCGCGGGAAACGTGTCGTCTAGCCATTCGAGTTGCGCTTCGAGCGTTTCTTCTTTTGCCGGAAATTCGGGCACCAGGATCGCCAGGCAATCGGGCATGCCGCGCAAATGCGCGTAGTCGCGATCGGGGCGCGACAGATCGTGTGGCGTCAGACGATATTCGCCCTTCGGCGCGCGCGTGCGCGCGAGCGTGATCAATTCGGACAGGTTGCCGTAGCCTTCGCGATTCTGCGCGAGCAGGATCAAGCCGAACGCCGGCGATCCGTCGGCATTGCGCAGCTGAAAATACGAACCGATGATGAGCGGCAACCCAATTTCCTTCGCCGCGACATGCGCGCGCACGACGCCGGCAAGCGAACATTCATCGGTGACGGCGAGCCCCGCATAACCGAGTTGCGACGCGCGTGCGGCGAGTTCTTCCGCATGCGAGGCGCCGTGCAGGAACGTGAAGTTCGAAAAGCAGAACAGCTCGGCGTAGGCCGGTAGCGCGGTGAAAGTCGTGTCCATTGCGCGTCATCCGGACAGGCCGTGCGGGAACCCGCGCTGCTCTTTTTGAGCAGGGCGGTTACGGTGGAGAGCCGGTGCCGATAGTGCGCTGTTCACGCGGGCAAGCCGGGTTGCATGCCAGAGCGATAGGTGGATATCGGCGGTAGGGAGAGTGACGGACGACATGAGCGTAAATACTGTATATGCATACAGTATCATACGCCTGAATTTGCACCTGCACGAGATTGCGATGAGATGGCAGTTTCCTGCGCAATACCTACGTCATACGAAAGGAGGGCGCCCACTCTTCAAACGCTCACGTATAGGGTCACGCTACGGCATTACGAGCAATTGATTCGTTCGCCTCGTTCTCTCCACATCGCGACAGAACCGGGTTCATGCGGCGGCGACTTCCGCAAGATGTTCTCCGTTAGCGCGCGTTCCGCACTGGCCGCTATGAACCGACGATCGTTGCGCACCCTCCGCGGCCGCCTGAAGACAATACCCATAGCGGTAGATCGAAATAAGCACATATCCGTTTTCCGCACGCAGATGCAATTTCGTCCGCACCGAGGAAACATGCGTATCGAGCGTGCGCGAGGGCACGTCTGCCGAATGTCGCCACACGCTCTCGATGAGACTGGCGCGAGAAAGCGGCCGGCCGAGATTCTGAAATAGCAGCAAGGCGACCCGGAATTCCTTCTGTGAAAGAGCGATGCGCTCGCCCCGCCAGGATACGCGGCCTTCCTGGAGATCGAAGCGATAGTCGCCGAACTGCTGCTGCCTGGCGACGGCCGATGCGCGCTGACCGCAGCGGCGTAGCAGCGTGGTGATTCGGGCGAGAAGAACCGGAGCTGCGATGGGTTGAACGAGAAAGTCGTCGGCGCCGGCGTTCAGCGCGTCGACGACATCACGCTCGCGCAAATGACATGAGATAACCAGTATCGGGAGTTCCGTGTCGCAATGATGACGAATGCCTGCGAGCATGGCGACCACTTCAATATCAGCGTCCCAACGGAAGATCGCAAGATCAAAAGTCCCGTGCTGCAAAGCGTGAAGCAGCGATCTCACTTCCGAAAAGGTTTGGCAGCTATAACCGGCTGACACGAGCGTGTCGGTTACGAAACGCAATTCGGCCGGATCATTATTAAAAATGGCGATGTGCATGAGCGATGGTTCCTCGACAGACCGGGACGTATATCGACATCCAATGCCAATCGTTAGCCTGGACGGTTCTTATTTAAGTTCTCAGTAAACGTTGCCGCGATGATGATGCGGCCACCCAACCTGGTACGGATTTTCCGATAGTTCATAAATGGCAATGGTCAGGGACTGTCAGGAAGGAAGTGAGCGCGGGCGACACGGCCAATGGTCGAAGCGTTAAACGCTATCGACTACCACGTCTACGAACATCTTCGCCGACATGCACAACTATCGCCGCGTCCACTCCATCGAAAACGATGATAGCCGTGCAAATATGAAAATTTCATTTATCAAATTAGCCAAAAAATTCGAAAAAAATGCCGTACGACCATGACCTTCTCTGACATTGTCTTTATTCCGGGTGCCACACAATCCGT
>Ga0255336_100320_pt1 | contig 90464 bp, 99 predicted proteins | sample MeOH1_35cm_T3_17_FD_189102 | JGI IMG/M metagenome (GOLD analysis project Ga0255336, IMG submission 189102) | Sandy soil microbial communities from University of British Columbia, Vancouver, Canada - MeOH1_35cm_T3_179 | ecosystem: Engineered > Artificial ecosystem > Sand microcosm > Unclassified ... | reverse complement strand
TGCTACTCGAGACCGGGAAGGTGGATGTGGACTCCAAGAATAAGTATTCCTACACACCACTGTCGCTGGCAGCAAAGAATGGGCACGAGGGAGTACTGAAGCTCCTACTCGAGACTGGGAATATGAATGTGGGCTCTGAGGATTGGGTTAGTCGCACGCCACTGTCGCTGGCCGCACAGTATGGCCACGAGGAAGTAGTGAAGCTGCTACTCGAGACTGGGAACGTGGACCATAAAGATGGGACTGATCAGACGCCACTGTCGTTGGCCGCAGAGTATGGGCACGATGGAGTAGTGAAGCTGCTACTCGAGACTGGGAACGTGGATGTGGACTCCAAGGACTGGCGTAGGATGACGCCACTGTCGCTGGCCGCAGAGAATGGGCATAAGGGAGTAGTTAAGCTCTTATCTGAGACCAGGAGGATAGCTCGATCGGAGGATAAGTAAATTCCGGACACGTTGAGCTGGCATTTTAGTCGGCCACTCCAGGGAGAATCAGTCTGGAGCGCACTTGGAGTTATGTCAGGAGAGCATTGTTTCAGATTTCCATTTGTAGAGCCAAAGACTCCAAAGACTCAGCAACGGCACCACTCATGCAGAGGTGTAACTCAGGGCGTGTCTCACGGATGCTTCTCTCCACAGAGACTGATCTTAATGACCTTGCAATCCACGCCGTCAGAGGGTGGCACAAGAGAGCTCTGTCACCTCAGTTTTCATGAAAAGCTCTCCCTGCTGCACTGCTGGAAGAGGAATATTCCTAGTCATGTTTAACCGTTCGGGTCGATGGCATGGTCAATTTCGTTCTTTGAAAGCTTGTGGACAGGCCGTGCTTGGAGACATGGCAAAGTCAACATTCGGAATTGAGTCGGCTCTCTCTGTAGCAATTCTCACTTGAAGGCAAGCTCGCGAGTGGTTCTTTATGGAGGGTGGAACCCGTCTTGAGATCAGTGGTCTGAGAAGCCTTGTCATAACCCGAAGAGGCTCGTTGAGTGTGGCAAGTAATCTTACCTTTAAGGCTTGGTCCGGATTTGGACAAGGCTGGCATCGTCGTAGCGGTTAAATGTCTCTGGCGGGAATGTCTGAAGTGATTTGACGGTTTAGGAAGTGGCCCAGGCGCAGACAACCATCACCTTAATGGAGCAAGAAGCCAAGTTGTCGTTAGAGCATTCTCATTCCATTGCATGCGTCCTCAAGTGCCCTGATTGAGAGAGTCCTGTGCCGGGACTGCCTCGAATATTGCTGAAAGCACCAAGCCACGATTCCAATGATAGGATCAACCAAGTCAAGTGCTGTTTCAGATGAACTTGCTTGGACCCGGTCGCCTGACATGAATGCGAACGCCAGTTTTGGGTGTGGGGTCCCGATGCTGTTCTGATCCTCGATTCAGAGAATACCAAAGGAAGGCGTGATCTGTAATCATGACACGAGACTAGCCATAAGGCCTTGATTCGTGCTCATGGTAAATGATGCATCCTCAGAGGCTGAGGTTTTGAGCATCGAGTGCTAGAGAGCCAACGACATTATAACGAGGTCAAGCTGCTTCATTTCTGAGCGTTTGCCTCGCTTGCGGTCACGCATGCTGTTCTGTGTACTCTTGGGAGAAGTACTTACTCTATTACCTGTCGTGGAACACAAGGCAGCCAGCACAGCTTTAGACCTTCAGGCTGCATCATTCAGGGCCTTGACATTTTCTCAGGGTGCGGAGGCGCCTTCAGAATCCACAACCGAAACAAACCAGCTGACAAATCATTCAAAGGCCACCCCTCAGGCACAAGACTGCCGGAAGCAGAAGGTTGGATCTGTGAAATACCAGAAGAGAAATATTTTAAGTTATTTCTATCCAAAATCTGATCTACATCGTGAGTGTGCGCTTTCAATTGATGGTCTTCGCACCGACCCGGCGACTCCTCACAGCCATGACGAACTACAACATCACCATCACTTCTGATATTATTTGCCCGTGGTGCTACATTGGCCACACACGGCTTTCCAAGGCCATCGCTGGGCACAAGAAATCGTATCCGGATGACACTTTTCATCTGAATTATCTCCCGTTCTATCTCAACCCACCGCCACAGCTCACGGCGAAGGGACCGGCTCCGCCGCCGTTTCCGGTGCAGTCGCGTCCCCGGCGAGAGATGTACGCGGCCAAATTTGGCCCTGAGAGAGCGAAGCAGATTGAGGCCAGGATGGCCCAGATTTCTGCGGACGAAGGACTCCATTTCAAATTCGGTGGCATGACCGGACCCAGCCGCAACGGTCATCGGCTGGTTTATTATGCGCAGAACCACGGGGGTGAAGAGGCGCAGAACAATGTCATGCTTGGACTCTGGAGACGGTACTTTGAGCAGGAAGTCGACGTCACCACGCTCGACACCCTGGTCGAAGTGGGAGTCGAAGCCGGTCTGGGAAGCGCTCAAGACATCAAGGCCTATCTCGAAAGCGGAAAGGATGGCGAAGAGGTGGATCGGTTGGCCGAGGAGATGAGTCTCAAAGGGATCAACGGAGTTCCTCACTACGAGATCAATGACCACTGGGAGGTCAGTGGAGCACAAGATCCGGTTGCTTTCACCAGGCTATTCCAGCGCTGGAAGGATTTGGAGGAAAAGGGTCAGGTGAGTGGAGTTGCACCGAAAGGGCCCGATGCAAATGCATGCTTATAGGAAGCGATGGGTCAGTGCTCCGGCAGAGATTGTACCATTTACATTTCATACTCTGATTTTACAGTTTTCGACTCGGTATTGTGAGTCAAAGCCACCTTTGATAATCGACTGTGGCAGAGTTGGCAAGCGGGTGCAGTGTGATATGTCGTGACGCCACTGGTAGATCCAAGACAAATCGCCTTCCAATCCGAGGTTCAATGGCCTGTCCGAGTTGGCTCACCCTTCGCTAGAAGAACGCAGGGGAGTTATTTCATTTTGTCGACGGTTGCACCTCCTCGATGATGGCTGGCAATTCCAAGGCCTTCGGATGATGGTCACGCAATGTGCTGACATGGCCAAATTGGTACTGCCTTTGGGCGCCTGGCTCAGTCCACCTTTGCTCGACATGGCGTTGGAATCTCTCGGCCTTTGCCCGCAGCTTCTCCCACGCCGATGTCTGCTCTTCGACAAACTTCTGCCGCCTTGCTGGATCATTCCAGGCGTCGGCGAAGGTCTCTGAGAGGGTTGAGTTGCGTGGCAGACCCAACCGCGCTCTTTCTGCCGCGTATTTCTCCTTCATTGGTTCTGAATTCATGACAAGCCATCTCAGCTTCCATCCCAGCAGGCCCAGCTCTTTTATTCTTGCAGGCTTGTTGCCGAGCAGATATTGGTCCAGTCCACCACATTTATTGATGGTGCGCAGGCATCTGGCAGTGATCGGGATCGTCAAGGTCATGTTCAGCGCCTCGCTCTTGACCGTCTCGAGTCGAACGTTGGGATACCACTTGCGTACAGTCTTTCCTTTATTGCGGCCTTTGGAAATCTTGTTCCCGGACTGAATGGTGCTTCCACCGTACAGACCATAATTGGCCTCACGGAAGGTTTGGTTCTTGCCATAGGGATATGGTGGCATCAAGGGATCGGTCTTGCGGAGCCATGCTTTATCGAGTGTCTTGGCCCGCTGGCTTTTGGTGAGAGTGAATCGAGGCTTGTAAAACGGCCGCGGACGGGAGCGAGGGATCTGATATTGCAGCGTGGTCGGGCTGCGAACGATGGCCGGCAGTCGTGCAGCCGTCGCCATGGGAGCTGAGAGCAGCCTCAATGAGAGCACCGCGTAACTATGAATTAACGATGATCAGCATCCACCGCGCACCTCCAAAAGAGCCGAAAATGATTCAGTGGGTAGGAGAGAATTGGGTGGTGGAGTGAATAGCAGGTCGGCCGGAGCTGCAACTTTTTAGCGTGCTTTTCCGCGACTCGCAACCTTTGACAAAATCGCGGGTCGTTCAAATATTTGGTATTTGAATTGCATTAGGTGTCTCGGGCTTATATCACTTGCACTTCATTCCCTCACGCGACAAATTCTTGGAAATGGTCAACATCAGCGAGGTCAAGGGCAATTCGCGTGAGAACAGAACCGCGGCGCATACACACATCAAAGGATTAGGGCTGCGATCTGATGGAACCGCTGAGACTTCTGGCAATGGCTTTGTCGGGCAGACGGCCGCTCGAGAAGTATGTGATGACCTTTCCCCTTTGCTCCGCTAACGGACGCAGGCATGCGGCGTCGTGGTGGACCTGATCAAAGCGAAGAAGATGTCTGGTCGAGCGGTGCTCCTCGCAGGGGGCCCAGGCACCGGCAAGACCGCCTTAGCGTTGGCCGTCTCTCAAGAGCTGGGGAGCAAAGTTCCTTTCTGTCCCATCGTTGGCAGTGAGGTGTACTCGACCGAGGTCAAGAAGACCGAGGCGCTGATGGAGAACTTCCGGAGAGCGATTGGTACGGCCACACCGCGTGGTCGAAGGCACGACTGGCGCCACTGACACAAAGACAGGTCTGAGAGTGAGGGAGACGAAAGAGGTCTACGAAGGCGAAGTGACCGAATTGGTCCCCGAGGAGGCGGAGAATCCCCTGGGTGGCTACGGGCGAACAATCTCACACCTCGTCATCACGCTGAAATCGGCCAGGGGCACCAAGAAGCTCCGGCTCGATCCCAGTATATACGAAGCGATACAAAAGGAGCGAGTGACCGTTGGGGATGTGATCTACATCGAAGCCAATACGGGCGCATGCAAGAGAGTGGGAAGATCAGATGCGTACGCGACCGAATTCGATCTGGAAGCGGAAGAGTATGTCCCGGTCCCCAAGGGTGAAGTCCACAAGAAGAAAGAGGTGGTCCAGGATGTCACACTGCACGATCTCGATATTGCAAACGCACGGCCACAGGGCGGCCAGGACGTGATGAGCATGATGGGCCAGCTCATGAAGCCCAGAAAGACAGAAATCACCGAAAAATTGAGGGCCGAGATCAACAAAGTCGTCAGCAGATACATTGACCAAGGAGTCGCCGAGCTAGTTCCTGGTGTTCTCTTCATCGACGAAGTATGCTCTCTCTCTGCTTGGTCCCCCCGGACGCTGACCAGACGACCAGGTTCACATGCTTGACATTGAGTGCTTCACTTACCTCAACCGTGCCCTGGAATCACCTATCGCGCCGATTGTGATTTTGGCCTCCAACCGCGGAAATACCCTGATTCGAGGGACCCAGGACATCAAGGGCGCCCATGGCGTGCCTCCCGATCTCCTGGCCCGACTTCTCATCATCCCTACACATCCTTACAACCTCTCGGAGATCCAGACCATTGTTCGATTACGGGCAAAGACCGAAGGCCTCGCAATCTCAGACGCCGCGCTGGAGAGGGTGGCCGAGCACGGAACAAAGGTGTCATTGCGATATGCTCTGCAGTTGTTGACACCGTCCAGCATCCTGGCCAAAGTCAATGGGAGACAAGAGATCGCGCCAGATGATGTCGCAGAATGCGAGGATCTGTTCATCGACGCGAGACGCAGTGCGAAAGTCGTCGAGGCTGCAGATGGCGCATTTATCAGCTGAAGAGCCCGTCACGATTGCACACACGATTCCATGGCCCGGTGGCCAGACATGTCTCCCGAGACATGGAGAACCCAACAGACAACACAGCCGTGATCTCGATGAGGAAGCACTTGAAGATTGCAGAGGCCGGACAGTCACGCTGTCGGTGCTAAGGTTCAATTGGCCTCGCGTTCCGGCTCGTTGCGCAGCCTGCAGGACTGTGAACGGAGTTGAGGTCGAAGACAGCGCTCAGTGCGGTGGGACTTGATCGCTCCGCTCAGCCATACTCAAGTTTGAGAGGTGAATCTGAGAAGGGAAGGTTAGGGACATGATGAATATGATGGTTACCAAGCGAGCCTCTACATGAGCTACGGAAATGCGAGTTGATTGACCTCAACAAATCCATCCCGAAGCCAGTCTTCTGGGATGGAGCCTTTGTATTTTTGTAGCTGTTTATAACAAGCATCGACTCAGAAGTACGAGCTTTTGTATTGCTTCAACAAGCGTCGACTCAGCAGTACTCTTGTCAAGACTTCGCAGTCATCGGCCGTTGAGACAGATGCCTAAATCAGAATCGGTCAATCTAGGTGCCGTATTGTCAGCAGGTTTCGACCAAAAAAGACCACGACATAATCAGAAGGATAATTCTCAATCAGACATCCAAGGAAGATTGTGCGCTCAACGACACCTGGGCTTATTAGGTTCATGCCAGGGCTAGCGTGGAAACTGCGAATGTGGAAAAGGGTTTCAATCATTGGAGAAAACGTAGGAATAGGAAAATTGCAAAGGAGCGTACCATAATTTGCATAGGATGCCGTCGTGCCGAATGTGGTTGCTACAACGGCCTGATACAGTCAGCAAGGCTCTGAAGCAGCAGCGTCGCAGTTTCAAGCATAAATGGTGCTCAGAAAAAAATACTGGCTAGCAACAGACCGTCCAGCGAAGACGGTCCGAAGGTCTCTTCAAGGGCGACTCAGACAGAATGAAGAAGGTTGAATAGTGGTCATCTTCGGACATGGGTCAAGGAAGTGACGAAAATACTTACTATGCAGGGCCGTAGATGAGAGAATTACTCGACAATTGTGCATCACATGCTGAGGCAGTCCTAGCAGTCTCATGTTATTGAAAGTTGTGGCGTGAGAGCGCAGGTGGACAAATTTGTAGTCAAAACCACTAGCGCGGCTGCAGATTATGATCGCAGGCTTGGCACGATGAGCCCGAGGATGGCAACCTCGTCGCCGCCGATCCTGGTGGCCAGCCACTTCCAACCTGCATCTCGCCTCAGCGTGTCAGATCATGTTTGCTCGGTATTGTCACTCTTTCTAACAATCATACTCCCTCTCGCCTTGGTCTAGACGCCGTTCATCGACCCCTTGGTAGCGACCCCGACCCCCCTCCTTCCCCCATCAGTACCGAGCCGACGAGCAGACCGATAACACGGTCGGCAGAAGAAGTCATCAAATCCGCTTCTCAGACAACTCCTTCATTGCTACAATCAAGACGAAACTTCTGCTATGGACCGCGTGCGCGCGACGTCGACACTGGCCGGACGTCTATGAGCACGACGACGTCCGATCGCTCGCGAAGTCCTCAGCGTGCATCCCACGAATCGTGACGGCAGGTCTCGGTTCTGGAGCGCACCACGCGGTAGGAAAGTTGAGCGCGCCATTCCAGACAACGTCTTTCCGGCACAGGGACCCAAGGCAAATGTGACAGGCTACGCTGGTTGCGATTGTATCATTGTCCTCGGCATTAGCGGGCAGACTGACGGACATCGCGAAGAGGTCGCCAAACCAGATCGATCGATCGCGGCACCGTTGTTGCTTTGGCATCAACGACACCACATTTCGCAACCGGTTTCGATTCTCGCGCGGACTGGGAATTGAGAATCACCCAAGATGATGGCCAACATGCCGCAGCCGTTCCCTCCGGGAATGGCTCCTGGGCACCCCATGCCTCACGGCCATCCGATGGCGGGCATGCAGCACCCAGGGATGGCACATATGGGCGGACAACCGGGGCCGGGAATGATGCAAGGAATGCATCCGGTCGTCTCAGGACCCCAAGTCACCCAAGGACCGATGGTGACGGGCATGCCTCCTGGCGCGGGCACACCAGCGCCGGGGGGACCAATGCACAATGGATCCATGGCCATGGCCCATCTCGGTCCTCAACAGCATATGTTCCAGCAGCCGACCAACCCTCAGATGAACTTTGCCCAAATGCCCATGAATGCGCAGCAGCAGCAGATGTTGCGCCAGCGGATGATGCACCTGCAGCATCAGCAACAACAGCAGGGAATGCCGATGGGCATGCCGGGTGGACCGCACTTTAGCCAGGCTCAAATGGCCCAGCTGAAAGCGATGAACAACATGCCATCGACATTTCAGCAACACATGCAAATGCAAGCCGCCAACCAACAAGCACACACGATCCAGCAGCAGCAACAGCAACAGCGGATGATGGCGGCTCACCAGCAAGCGGCCCTTGCGGCGCAGAACCAGCATCGCGCGCAAGCTCAACAGATGCAGATGTCGCGGTCGCAGGAACAGACGACGCAGCCACCACAACCACACCCGACGCCGGCACCTCAAAGTCAGCCTCAACCACAACCGCAACCATCTGCCCAACCGCAACCGCAACCACAACCCCCGCAGCCCAAACCACAACCGCAGGCACAGCCACCGGCCACTCAACCGCCGAGTCAGGCCAGCCAGCCGGTCAAGGTCAACGAACCGGAAGACGAGCCGCAAATGAAACAGCAGCCCCCCGACATTCCGAATGCCATGCTCATGCAACAGATCCCCAAGCAACAAGATTCTAGTGGACAGTGCATCCTGCAGCTGAACATGTATAAAGATAGCCTGGCCTATCCGGAGCGGCCGAACGATCTGGACTGCTGGGAAGAGATCATTCGAAGATTCTTTTCGCCATTCGGGTACATCCGCCAGCAACTGTTCAGCAATCGGGGGGGGGGAGATAAATCTTTTCAACTCCAATTTGCGTCGTTGGCTCGATTTTATCACGCCCATTTTGCCAGCGGGGTGAAACAGATCATTTTACAATCCTTCGATCACAACCAGAGCAAACTCCCGAATGGGGGCGTACATATCTGGAGCACCAACGCCAGCTTGACGTACGTGTTCCACAACGACATCCGGGTCATCACGAATGGGTCGCTCAAAGTCAGCTTTAACGAGATGAACAAAATTGAGCACCTGAACATGTGCACCTCGGGCTGGCAAGAGTACATCCCCCGAAGTGCATTGACACTACCACTCTCGCCCGATCAGAAGCAAAGCCCCAAGATGAGCAAAAACATCAAGAGAGCGCAGGGGAAACTCGCCCCATCCTCCAGCATTCCCTCTCCTGTCGTGGGCGAATGGGGTGTCCCCAATCACGTCTTTCAGTTTTTAGAGGTATGTCACGCTATGTGCGAAGGATGAACCCACTGACGTTTTGGCAGATTGCGGAAGTGATGACGGCCATGGCCCCCTTGATGGAATATTACCAGACTTATCCCGGTCTGCGACCCCAAGACTCGCTCGTGAATTACAATCGAGAAACGCAGCAAAATTTGCAGAACGTCGGCAATCCTCGCCTGCAGAACCACATGGCCAGGGCAGCGAATGGACAAGTCTTCCCCAACCAGCTCAACCCGGGCATGAATGGCCCAACCCAGTTCGCGTCGCCGGCACTGGCACACCTCGGAATTCCTCAGGTTCAAGGCTCCCCTCGGATCGGAGGACCGGTCCATACGCCCAGTCCGGCCCAGAACCCGACGGCGGGAGGAGTGCCGATGATGCATCAGATGAGTGCACAAGGCTCGAATCTCAGTGGCAGCCAGGGTCCCAGTACGAACACGAGTCCCAATGTGTCCAATAAGCGTCGGCGAACGAGTACCGTCAAAATGGAGGATGACAATGGGAGTCAAGATGCAATCGGTGTCAGCAAAGCCAAGCCCAGTCCGCGCATCGGAGGGAAGAGACAGAAGCCTGCGCTTTGAAGAACGTGAATCTCATTGATGAGGACAGGACAGGATACATGGCGTGCGTCACCGTTGGCGTTGGTGGTTGAAGTTCCGGAGGTGGAGGATTTGCTGAGCGTGGTGTTAACGTCTTATGTTGCATATACCTTTTTTAGAAAGGTTTGGGTGTTGAGGAAGATGTCTGATGTCGGCCACGCTGTGGAGACGCGGCTGCATGCACCAAGGCCTGTACCATATGTTTATCGACGTCGGGGTGTTGGAAATACGTGATGATTAGGCGCCATTCCTATGCGTGCTAATAGATAGCTGACCGATCCGTCTTACTCCCTCACCAAGTTCGTATTGCTTCCGAAAGGAATCAGGCCCCACACGGCGTTACATTGTTTTGATCCAAGATGATGCGGCTGGATTTCTGTTTTATCACGATAGGAGAACTTCCGATCACAAAGTTGCCGTAATTCCGTCTGCCCACTATGATCTGAATTCTGCTTCTAATCTCTCTACCCCGATGGAAATATAGACCTAAATCAACGACTTGGTCACCGGCGATGGCACCACCATCTCAAACGATCTTGGTCGGTCTGTCTGGCCCGTCTTCATCTGGCAAGACTACTCTTGCGCGCCTTCTGAGAAACATATTCAATATCGAAGCATCTGATGGAACCGCGGGCCGGTCACTGAGTCTCTTCATCCTGTACGAAGATGACTTTTACAAGACGGATAAAGAGTATTGTCTTGGTTCGTGTCACGACGGATGCTGCGGCTAACCTTCACCAGCGTCCCATATGTGACAGTAACATCGGCCGAGTATGGTACCCGGGAACTCCAAGACTGGGACTGTGTCGAGTCCCTCGACCTGTCCCTGCTCCAGTCGACGCTTCAGCACGTCAAAGACCACGGTACCCTTCCGCCAGACACATTCAGCAAAGAAGACCAGAACAGTGTTGGCGACTCACATGTCTCCGCCGACATACTGGCACAGTATCACGACGAGGTCCGGGCCTGGCTGGCTTCAATACCTGGGGCTGGCACTTCCAACACGGTCAGGAGTGTGACCATTTGGATCGTTGACGGCTTCCTCCTCTACCCCGACCCTGCTGCTCGTTCTCCTGCTGCTGCTCAATCCCCATCCCGATCACAACTTGCACAACTGCACCATCTGACCTCGACCCTCTTCGACGTCAAGCTCTTCCTTCTCAGCACCCGCGACCAGACCCTCTCCCGCCGTGCGGGGCGGTCCGGCTACGTGACACTCGAAGGTTTCTGGATGGACCCTCCCGGCTACGTGGAGGACATTGTCTGGCCAAACTACGCACGAAACCACTCCTGGATGTTTGTCGATCGAGACGTGAGCACAAATACGATCGATCCGGACAGGGTCGCTGCCGCCGGCATCGAAGTGGCGCCTGGCGAGGGACAGTTGGGTATGAAGGAGTTGCTGGACTGGGGAGTGGAGACTCTCAAGAAGAGGATCAAGAGCGCGTTCGAGGCAGAATCTTAGGTTGAGAGATCATGTCAGTGTTCAGCAGAACAATTGGAGCTCGTTGACGACCATTACTCCTGGTGCTGTCTCACCATGATCCCGGAAGACCTTGGATATTCAATTGTGTCCAGCTCCCTCACCTATCTATCTGTCGAAGCGTTCAGCAGTTTTGGCAGATACAAGAGGTGACGAGGATCAATCAAAAATAGTCTACTATATCATTCTATATTGGATATTTGGTGAAGCCTGAGAATGCTCAAGACCGAACTTTGACGGTATCCAGCACTTTATCCGCCTCGACCGCCGATTTGAACCCCCATTTTGGCGTGCGCCTTTTCCTGCCCCTCTTGTCACCGTACTGCTCATCAAACTTCTTGATATCTCTCAGCGAAGTCATGTCTTCGGAGATGGATGCACTGATTTCCTCCAACGCCTTGTCGAAATGCTTTGCGGTCAACGTCCGCTTTTCCGGATACTGGTATGGCTCCTCGCCCTGATGTCGCTTTGCTGCCTCGTTTTCCTCCCGAACAGCATTCAACGCTGCCGCCACGGCCACGTTCTTCAAGTCCGATCCTGAATAGAATGGTGTCTGTTTGGCGAGATCGGACAGGTTCACATCATCAGACATGTTCTCATGCCGGAGGTGGATTTTGAGTATCTCAAATCGATCAGCCTCGGTGGGCAGATCGACAAGAAGTCGTCGCGGTAATCGGCGGAGCACGGCGTCGTCCAGGTCCATGGGCCGATTGGTGGCCACCATGATAAAGGCACTTCCTGAGTCGTTGCTCATGCCGTCCCACTCTTTCAAGAACTGGTTGAGCAATTCACGATGGCTGACGCGCCGACCGGCGTTGCTGCGGGCGCTGAAAATCGCGTCGGCCTCGTCCAAGAACACGACGCAAGGCGAGAGCTTCCTCGCAAGGCTGAACAACGCCTTGACGTTCTTCTCTCCTTCGCCGACATACATGTCATTAATGTCGGCCGCGCTCACCTCGAGCATGGTCGCCCCAGATTCTTTGGCCACGGCTTTCGCAGCAAGGGTCTTGCCCGTCCCCGGAGGGCCATACAACAGCAAACCCGGAATCTTGTCCGAGGCCAGCACACCGTACTTGAATGCCTCCGGTCTCACCAGGGACAGTGCTGTGAGAGTCTGAAGAGCGTCGATGGTCTCCACCGGCATGTGGACGTCGTTAAAGGTGGTGCTGATATTCTTCGACTCGATGATTCCACTCATGAGTCGCTTCTCGTACTTGGACGCCGACGCTCTGATCTGGGACAACCTCGCATCTTCAGAAGACCTGGCCTGTTCGGCGACCTCAACCTTGGCGTTCTTGGTCTGCTTCTCCGCCCATCGAATCTTCGTCTTGTCACTATGACTCAGATGGGCCGTGGCGGCGCTGATGATCGGCTCTGTGGTACCTTGGACGGCTGCCAGCGACTCTTGAAGGTCTTCCCGGTCCGTGATACCGGGAATATTGCGGACCGGCGGCTCCGCGCCGGCAATATAAGTCGCCAGCCGGTGGACATACGAGTGACTCCACATCTGTGCTTCCAGACACGCTTTGTCGCTTCGCGTCAGCGAACCGAGAAAGTCACGTCGCCAAAAGCCCGGTTCCAACTGTGGAAAAGCGGGCGGAATCCGATATCTCAGCGTTTCCCACAAGTGCCGCATGTTGATGGTCGCAATGCGCTGCTTGCGATCATGCAGGAGGGCCAGTTTGGACGTCGTGTTCGGGAAGACGGGCGTTAGAACAATGTTTTGTGAGATCTCCGTCGGTTCTCCTTTCTGAATGTCGTTGATCCGCTCTCGCGTGTATTGAGATTGGTCATCTCGAGCCGAATCCGTTCCCACGATCAACATACATTCGCCGGCGTGTCGACGTCTTCCCACTTGGTCATAGAGCTCGGACAGGAATTGATGGCCCACCGAAGTGTCCTGGATGGCCCTGAGATCTTTGACGTGGATGATGGTGGCATTTTTGGGTACGCCGCTATGCGTCGCCGTATACTCGCGCAATTCCTCAAGGTCGGGATGCTCAGCCACGGTCCGGCTTTTCCGTCGCTCAGGGATGGCCGAGAGTAATCCGTCCACGATTCCACTAAAGAGACGGGGCGAAGGGTTGGCCTTGGAGGATGCTTGTCGAAACATGTCAGAGAGAACCTTGGCCGGACTCATCGGACCGCCGCGCCGTCCAGCACCGGGTCCAAACATGGACTTCAAGTCGATCGTGATCGGTTTGCCGATGATGACAGGGGTGCCCATTGATGTTGGCGTGGGAGACTCCTCAAAGTGGTCGGCCATCTCGGCATCATCGTCTTCGGCATAGAAAGATTGTCTGTCCAGGGATTCGGGGACATCGCCAAAGGCATCACCAAAGACATCGTAGCTCAGCATTCGACCTTCCGCCGCGACTTCCGGCTGTTGATAGGAACCCACGATCAATTCTGCCATGTCCTGGGCATCCAGCGCCAATAAATCACACCCCAGATTTCGAGCGAGCTCCTCAATCAAAGAGTCGAGCAGAAGGTCGCCGTCCTTGCCAGCATACTGGAGCAGCAAATGGCTTCGCAGAGCGCCCGACTCGGGTCTGAAGTCTTGTCCTCGCCGCACCGGCATCAGGCCTCGAGCGGTTCGCTCGACCTCCTGATATTGTTCGTCGATGATGTAATATCTTCTGTCACCAGTGTTACGGGCCGGTGCTTGGTCCACAGCGGGGATTTCTCTCTGGTTGTGGCCCGCGTCCGCGTCCGAAACAGCCTCTTCCGCGCCGTCCAACCCGACTGCGCTTGTTCTGGACGTGGTCGTCTCGGCCGTCTCATCTTCAGCCTTGGGGCCCCGATGAGGTGGGGGTCCAGCAGTCGGCGGAGTCGTATGAGCAAGAGGCTCTCCGGTCAGTAAATCTGCCGCCACCGTCTGGATTTTGGAAGGGTGTCCGACGGCAAGTCGCTCCTCGCCGTACAGAGAGATATTATTGTCGGTAAACCATTCCGGTGCATGATAGACAGGGTCAGGCTCTTTAAACATGCGCGAGCGTAGCCTTCTCTTCGCTGACGAGCCGTAAAAGTTTGCCAGCTGTCCATTGTCGATATCGTCCGGGACGGGACTTCCACCACCTGCGGATGGTTCATCGGGAGGAAAGGGTGTCGTCTGTTCGGCCTTTTCTGACCTCCTGGTTATCTCCGAACGGCTTGACGTCTCATCAGAGACGGAACGAGCAAAAACTGAGGCTCCATTATGAGGGGGACCCTGGCTCGCGCGGAGCTGGCGACCGCTATGAAAAGGGCGCCGATGATGGCTACCGTGTTTCGTGCAGTGCCGACACGAGGATCTGATGATGTAGGGGAACCTCCGCTCTGCCAACAGTGAAGAATGCATTCGAGTAGAGCCGTGCTGCTAGAGAAGCGCGGCTGAGCGAGTTGACGATTCAAAGAGGAAGTACTTGCTGGCTGCAACCACAACCTCAACGGTTACGAAATCTCTTGGCCAAAATTCACTAACAATAGCCTATGGCTTTTCACAAAAGCAACAGCATCTGACCGCCGCACGGTTGTCCAGCGCTCCTTCTCTTAGTCTTTAATAATGCCACCCACTCTCTGTGAAATCTGCAGAGAGGCAAGGGCCGCTGTTATCCGACCGAAGAACGGGCAGAAAATTTGCAAGTCCTGCTTCCTGTCTGTCTTTGAAACAGAGATCCACGAGACCATCATTAGTAATTCTCTTTTCCACCGCGGTGAACGAGTGGCGATCGGTGCATCCGGTGGAAAGGATTCCACTGTCCTCGCTTCGGTTCTCAAAACTTTGAATGAACGCTACGACTATGGCCTAGACCTCGTCCTGCTCTCGATCGACGAAGGCATCAAGGGCTACCGTGACGACAGTCTCGAGACCGTCAAGAGGAATGCTCGGCAGTACAACATGCCCCTTTTGATCGTCGGTTATGACGAGCTTTATGGCTGGACGATGGACCAAGTGGTCGAACAGGTCGGGAAGAAAGGAAACTGTACCTATTGCGGCGTCTTCCGGCGACAAGCTCTGGATCGAGGGGCGGCGAAGCTCGAAATCCATCATGTGGTGACGGGCCACAATGCCGACGATGTCGCCGAGACGGTCATGATGAACCTGCTGCGAGGAGATCTGCCGCGACTGGCACGGGCGACATCGATTGTGACTTCGAGTCCGGCGAGCGATATCAAAAGAAGCAAACCGTTGAAGTATGCTTATGAAAAAGAAATCGTGCTGTATGCTCACCACCGAAAGCTGGACTATTTCAGCACTGAGTGTATCTACAGCCCTGAAGCTTTCCGGGGCAGTGCCCGCACCTTGATCAAAGATCTCGAGAAAATCCGACCGAGTAGCATTCTGGACATCGTCAAGAGCGGTGAACACATGGCGCGAATGGTGCCGCCAGAAATCACCAGCTCCTCGCCCTCTGGCGGCGATGCTGGACAGGATATGACCGCCGGGTGTGGGTCCAGCGTTGGCCGCTCCAGTGGAGGCGAGATGGCGCAGATGGAAAAGTCTTTGACGACTGCCAGCCCGGACGATGCGGCGGTGACGGACATGACTGAGCAGGTCTCTTCAGAGGGCACGTTTCTAGCCGCGGCGTCGATCCGCGATAAGACGCGCCAACCGCGGCGCAAGATGGTCAAACAAGTCATGGGAAGATGTGAAAAGTGCGGATATCTGTCGAGCCAGAAATTCTGCAAGGCCTGCCTGCTCCTCGAAGGACTCAACAAAAGCCGACCGAGAGCGAATATCGAGGTCGAAATCGAGGACGAAGAGAGCAGTACGACATTGGCGCGGCAGCTCGGTGGACTCACCCTCTCAGCGGGTTGACAGACATTCATGGTCTTCCCTTTCTCGTCTTGTGACTGCCTCTCGCGGCGGCCTTCAAAACCAGATGCGATGTCAACGAGATCGTCAAGGCCGTTATCTGGATGGCCAGAATGACGATCCTCAGCATATAGTTCCCCCAGGATAAGACCGGCTTCCGACGCGTCCACAATGCGGAGTCCACCAACTCGAATGGGAGATGTGCCCCGAGATGATGCACGGCAACAGCAAGACCACTGCGGAAGCCATCTTCGTGGGACCCATACTTTGTCCAGGCGCCGCAATAGCTGATATTCCTCGTGTTCTGAATCTTGGGCAGGAGCTGTTGGGATTTTATCACAGCATTATTGTATAATGAGTGAGAATATTCCCAGATGCCCTGAGCCAGGCGAGGATCTGGCACGTTCAGAGGATTGAGAGTGACGAGGACAGGGCCAAACTCGTGCTCCGGGATGTGCTGAAGAAGGTTCATCCAGTAAGTCAGACAGACTTTGGACACGTTGGCGGACCCGGTCGGTGGAAATGGGGATTCGGTCAGATAGTTCCGCGCTGACCACGCGATCCGTCTTTTCGGCATCAGCGAGACATCGGAATGCAGGACCGCAATATTCCTGCGGGTCTGAAAGCTCCCTAAGATGTCAATCTCCTCCTTGGTCGCCACAGGCTGCAGAATTTCAAAGGCTTGATCACCGTGCGTGGCCAGGATCACATGGTCATACTCTTGGTCTCTCCCGTTGGCAGTCACCACCACCGTGCCCCGTTGGGTGGGTACCACCGCAGTAATTTTCGTTTTGACATGTACCCGGTCCAGTGGAATGTCTTTCATGACAGCATCAATATACTGCTTTAATCCGCCATTGATGATCCTCCAGTCTGGACCTTTCGCCATGATGCCTAACAGATGGTGGTTCCACATCAACCGGACGAAGGTGATGGCAGGACACTGTGGCGAGTATTTCCCCGGGGTTACACCCCAGACAGAAGCGGTCACGGGAATGAGATAGTCGTCCCGAAACATCTGTGAGTAACCCTCCCGATCGAGGTAGTCGCCAATGCTCTCCTCGACCCGTATCCTCGGCTCTGGATGGCTGGCCCGTGCGATTGGATTGCGATCTCCGTCTGCTCGTAAGAGATCAAGGGCAAACTCGTTGAATCGAATAATGTCAAATATCAATTTCCACATCTGCAGATTAAACAGGTTTCTCTTCTGAGCGAATATGCTGGATAATGACGTTCCTGCCCATTCAAAGGTGCCATGGTCTCTGGATACACCAAAAGTCATGGCCGTCTTCACAGTGGGAACGCCAAGGTGTGTGAGAAAGGCCATCAAATTGGCTATGAGAAAGTGAGCTCGAGACGGCTCGACGGGGCCAGAACTGACGATCTGTGGCCATATTGAGGGCCATGAAACCTGTGTCAACTTCAACCTTCTTACCGTCTGGACTTTCGTATGTGACGGTGTGAGTGTGGCCACCGAGTCGAGAAGACGCCTCGAAGAGATGGACCTCGTGATCAGTGCTTTTCAGTGCCCATAGAGCCGCGAGGCCTGAGCAGCCGCTGCCTACAATGGCAACTGTCTTTCCCATTTCCTGTCTTCCTGGTCTCGGAGATGGAGTGTACACTCATCTGACCCGGTCTTTAGGTTGAGAGCACCGGTGGTGAAGATGCTATTATTTGCGAAAACACATTTTCCCAAAGTGATATCATATGTGAGCCGGAGGACGACGATCTCACCTCTTGACCAGCAATGCCTGGCTCAAACGGTCTTGGCATTCCGCGCAATAATGCTCCAGCGATGCTTCCATCCTACCTTTCACCGTCCGTCGGGCATGAAATCGAATGGCCATTGAAATCTATTTCAGCCGCCAATCGTCTTGCCCCAGTATGGACACAGAGAGAAGCATAGATTAACAGAGTTACCCAAGCCCAAGAAGGAAGTTAGCCCGACCATCTGCTACTAGGCGCCCGCTATTCGGCGACGACCACAACGACATCTTGACCATCCAACACCAGCCCTTGCCTGCTCCGAGTGACAGAAGGATCCGACCAGCGAAGGCGGAAATGGCGAACCCCTTAGACACCGATGCAGGGTCCGAGCTGTTCAGCAATTATGAAGCCGAGCTCAAGCTCGTGGAGGCAGATCTCAACCAGAAACTTGACCAGATACCAGAGTTGACGGGCGAGGAGCGCAAGGCGACCATCAGAGGCGCTGAGCGGGCCATCGATGAGGCCAAAGAATTGGTGTGCTCCCTCGGCGCACGTCACTCTTGATCATGAGTGCTGACTTTTGCTTCCGCTCGACCAAATGAACCTCGAGAAATCAAATATCCCGACATCGGCACGGTCAAAGGTCAACTCGAGATTCCGCAACCATCAATCCGATATCGACGCGCTCTCACGCAAACTCAAGTCCCTCTCCACACCCTCAGACCGGAAAGCTCTCTTCGGTGACAGGTACACGGATGACCCAGAAGCCGGGCCACGGGACCTGCAACTGGAACAGCGCCAACAGCTTCTCTCTGGCACAGAGCGACTCGGCAGAACGAGTGATCGGTTACGCGAGTCGCAGCGCGTCGCGCTCGAGACAGAAGCCATTGGCGCAGGCACATTGGCAGATCTCCATCAGCAGAGGAACGTGATCGAGAACACGCACCGCAATCTCCTGCAGAGTGAGGGATACGTGGATCGGAGTGTCAAGACATTGAGGGGGATGGCACGTAGGTGAGAATCCGTTACCCTGAATGGGGGGGCCGGGTTTGAAGACACCCCTGGACTGACCTGATCGACTCCTTAGGATGGCTACCAATCGGATAATCACCATCTCAATCATCACCGTTCTTATTTTGCTTATCATCGGCGTCATATACAGCAAGTTCAGATGAGATGGACGGTCAACGTCCGTCCGGGTCGGTTTGGCGAGGAGTACGTGCCAGGCGCTAGAATTGTACAAAATGCCAGCTTTTGGATCTCAGAAGCCGTTCGACCTGCGTAGCAGAATCTATATGTGCATTCACATCCCGCCTAGGCAGTATACCGCACGATCCCCAATCCGATATTTAACATGAACCCCACCGCGACGGCCATCTTTCTCCGCTGACTCCAGATCCCTTCCTCCCGGATGGCCCACATGAGACAGCCCAAGGGCCAAAAGAATCCCATTGCCGTGCCCCAGATCATGTCATCCAGCGCTCCGGCGTAGCCATCCTCGTCAGCGACACCACCAGCCCCTCCTCCAGGCCCACCGGCACCCATCCCGTCGGCGCCATTGGTGCTGTTATCCAGCCACTCATCCTCCAGGTCACGCAGGGTGTTGGGCGACGGCATGGTGTCCGGCGTGTGGGTGTGTGCCTGGATGGCAAGGAACTGGAGCCGAAGCGATTGGACTTCGGACGCACTGAACCCGGTCGACAGCAGTCGGTCGAAGCCCCGCGGCGCCGGCGCGGTCGCCTCTGCTTCTGCGGCCGCGCCAGCAGATGTCTGAGTCGGATCCCTTGTGGCGCGTTCGTTCTCAGGCCGGGCCAACGCCGCTTCAGCCGCGAGCTCTGCGGCCGAGAGGACGACATCGCCGATGGAACAATGGATATATATGCGTGAGAGCGCCGGTGGATCTCGCACCGGGGCTTTGCCCTTTCCTCGCGGGGATGCTCTGTCGCTGTCATCGTACGGGCCGGGCGTGGCGACCCGAGATGGCGGACGTGAGAGAGGACGATTCAGAGAGGTGCTGAGCAGGGCGTCGTCTGCCAGCGCTTTGCCCGCGTGGATCAGACGGATTCGCCGGTTGGCATATTCAGACGGCAGACGAGCGCGAATCTGTTGCTTCAAGGTTGACGTCGTCGCGTGGCTGGACGAAGGGACCGTGAGCAGGAGGTCTGGAAGGGATGCTGAGAAGCGGATGGTCAGGTCGAGTCCGACATGTTGATCCGGCAGTCTCAGGGACATAGAGTCTCAGAACGGGGTAACGTGTTGGACGATTCGATCCGTATACCATCCTGCTCGGAGCAGGAGCGTCTATGATCGGATATTCCGCAGCCGTGATGGCCAAGTATAGATCATGGAAGATCTACACTCGCCGCATATTGAATTAACATCGGTATGATACGGTAGGAGGGAAATCTGCAGCGAGCTCACCCTCCTTTGGGAATCCTGGTGCCGCCGCTTTATGCTCACTCCAGCGCACCATCTCTCACCCCAGTGCGGAGCAACCCCACCTGGCAGCATCCAATAGAGCGGCGCTCAGAGCCAACCTCCTAGTGGGAGCGGCCTGAATCTGGGTCTTTGGTACACACAGGTCCGGCCGCGGGCAGACGGCAGATATATAGACGTGCCCCGCCGCTTTTTCATCTTTCACCCTTCTGACCAGTTCAGTTCTTTGGCTGCCACCTTCTGTGAGTCGCGCAAGAGAGGGACGGGCCAGACAGCCCAAACTGGCAGTGGCCACCCCAACCTGGACGTACCTACAAGGCATAGGCAGCCGTCTCGTACTTTCCCGACGATCCTAGGAAAGATGGGAAGACGAAATCAATCCTCAGACGTCTCCGCAGGACAAAAGTTGTTGGTGTCAAGATGAGAAAAAGAGATGTAAGGAACTCGTGTGAAGATTCAGTCTATGGAGGAAACGGGGCCTTGTGCCAGCTAGGTAACAGTCTGGTAGCCTGCTAGGCAACAGCAGGGTTCTAGCTGTACACAAGATAGCTTGACAGTTGGGAACACAGGCAGTGTATTCACTCTGTAGGCTTGGCCCCTAGGCGCTTGGCCTCCAGCACTTTCACAACACCACAGTGAGCTGCCTCTTGGATAGAATGAACCAACTTAGCTTGCTTGGTTCATCACAGCCGATCCAGCAGAGGAACCTCAGCATTCTCATAGGTGACGATTTCCATATTGAACCTTAGCGGAATGGCTTCCGATTACAGGTCCTTCCATCTGTCTCCTGTAGCCAGTCTCGGACTCAAGGAACTTGTGGATGAAGTCAAGAATGGTGGGTTCATTCCATGGATGTCACTCAAGACACCAGCTAACAGTGTCAAAGGCAATCAATCGAACCAGACCGCTGGCCGAAAGAGGAAGGGTAATAAGCTCTTCAGGTAACATACTGACAACCAGCTAACAACATTACAGGGATTGACACAGACGCGCCTGAGGAGCGGCCAAAAAGACATCTCCAGGAAGGTTCATTGTCGCAACTCGCCGCCAGAGCTCGTGAGCAAAGGAAATTTATCAGAGAGATCATTACAGACGTGAATGGCTTCTCCGACCAGCATTCCAGTTCCGTCGTTCCTTCTTATCCCCTTCCTGGAGCTGTCGACAAACTTTCCGACCCCGCCTTTGGAGGCGTATTTCCGTTCCCATTTATCGGTTTCGCGGTGCCGAATCGATTCAAGGCGGCTGACGGAAACTGGCAATACATGGGAAGAACGAAGTTTAAAGAACTTCTTCAAAAGGTGGAGGACGTGCGGGTCAGTAAGGTTTACAACACCACTTGGCTCTATGGTACTCCGGGATATGGAAAGTCTCACCTGCTAGCCGCCCTGGTGTGCTATTTGGCGGCTCAGGATGTCCGAGTCGTCTATATCCCGGACTGCGGAGAGTTGCTTGAGGACTTCATCGAATACGTCCGGGCAGCAATGCTGTTTGCTTGGGCAGACGATATCACCACCCAGGAGGAGATCATGGCCCTGAAAACTGAGAAGGATATCGGCCGCTTCTTTAAGGGCTTTATGGGGCAACAAAGCGTCACCTTTGTCGTTGATCAGATGAACGCGTTAAATGCCTCTACGGATGAAGCACAGCACGGGCGCAGATGGTTAAATCATTTCATGTACAGCCACAAAAGCGTCATCAGCTCCTCCGCAAACTATACGGAATACCTTGAACAGTCAATCGAACAGAGTTCGAACGATGTGCTACGGGTCTACGGCGGGTTGGACAAGGCAAGTCATGGTAAAATTATATCACTATGAGGTTTCTAACTTGATTAGAGGGAGATGGACCAGTGGTGGAACCGACATAAGAATGTTGACATGGGGGGCTACGACCGGGAGAGAGTTGAAGACATCACGGGCAGCATCCCATTGCTCTTGGACAAGTGTGTGGTGGATGGAAAGATTGATTTAACCGTGCCCGACTTGCAGGACATCTATGACAAAGCTATGGCTTTTGTGAAAACTAGCAATCCCACAAGAGAAAAGTGGAGTGGGGAGTGGTATGTCCGACTTATCGGACTCTGGGAACATCACTAACTTTTCAGGTATTGCGACTTCATGATGGCGTGCTTCTGCCACAAGCGAGTACCATATGGATGGAGCGGGAACCTCGACCTGGTCGACCATCGGTATTTCTATCGCTCTCGCTATCGGAACAACTGGTATGGTGGCTACGCGTGCGGCTTAGCTCGCAACGCTGTGGCAGACCAGCTCCTTCTTAAGGGCATTGATTTCGTTGACACCAAGTTTCCGCGTGCGTTGGACCGCTTTGTCGGAAACCCATCCGTCGTCAGGTTTATAATTGAGCATGTCGTACTCTCATCCATCCGATCGAGGGGTTTATCTATTGGCGAGGGAATCGCAAAAGAGATGGTGTTGAAACTCCTTGAGGATCCCCCAGAATTCGACAAGGTCGTCACAAAAGGTCCGGTGCTGTACCGACCTAAAAGTTTCAATTCCCTCGCTGTCGGCGGAATAATTTTCTGGATCAAGCCCAAGGGGGAGAATGGCAGGACGAATCAGGGGAAGAATGACAAAACAAATGAGGGAAAGAATGACAAGACGAAGGCGAACCAAAAAGGGAAGCTGAAATTGTTGATCCTCCCCCTTCAGATCATGCTGGCACCAGAGACGCACTCGGATTCCCGTGAGAGATTCTTCCAGCAGTACGGCCAGTGCATCACCGATCTCTCCGAATTTGATCTGGAGCTGCAGTTCCTCTGGATCAACCCTAAGTTGCGTGACGGTTATGAATATCCTGCCATCGAAGATCCACCACGGCCGAAACATCGAGAGCGTTACATTACGTTCGAGGACGTCAACAATGATATCTGGGAGGAGTACCAGAAGTATGAAGCGGCTAGGGAAAGGTTGGAAAAAAATGAACCCAAAGGTGCCGAAGTTGCTACAACAGAAGGTGCTACAATCAAAGCTGCTCAAACTGAAGCTGCTCCAACCAAACCCAGAAAGGAGAGCTACTAAATCCAAGGCTGCTCCGACCAGAGCTGCCAAATTATAAGCAGCTCAAGCAGGCACAAGCCGATGCGTGAGGCGATATGGCGGGCCCTGGATGGTGTAGGCCAACTTGATCAGCAGATGGGGGAAGTGGGATCAGAGAATGCCAACAGCAGCGCATCTTTCGAATGGAGACAGAACTTTGGACGACAAGGATAAGACATGGTTTCACAGAGGTCAAGGGCTTCCTGGTTCTCCGTGGCAGTGTGGGGAGGGTTAGGAGGAATCTCCATGTCCTGCTAGAAGCTCTTTGGACCCTGCTGGCCCTGCTACACCAAGCGTCAAAGATTAAAAATACCAAGAGTTCTGGATGAGTGTTGAGGTGAGCTGGGCGGAGATTTTCCCTCTCTATGTCGCCAAGACCGAAGCAGTCAGTACCATGCCTTTCCTGACCGGCGTTGTCAATGAGATACGGTATTGGCCCTAACGACTTTTCAAGTTTGATAGGTCCCCAGATGAAGAGCATTCCCAATTTACCAAGGACCACTCTGGTATCGCGGACACCGTACTTTCTAACCTTGGTCACAGCAACTACAAGGGATCAGCATCCACATTCAGCCTGTTCGATTTATGGAGTGGTGAAGCTAAATGCTAGGTAGGCTTTGGCACCCAAGAAACCGGACGATGACAGTGCCATTTATGTGTAATACTGCCGTATCGCGTCGAGGCGAAGTTGCGCCGATTCATTGGGGCTGACACGATGAGGGGTTCAAGACCTCGGGTCTCGGGCAATGGAGAGTAGCCCGGCTCACCTTTCCGGGAGGACCACGGCGCAGCGGGATGGCTCTGTTGATGGTCATTCACCCTCAAACACTGTGCTTTCATAAACGTGAGCCTTTGCAAGATTGCCGCCGTTCCCAATATGGCTGGATATGATATAGTGCCTCAATCGGCACGGCTCAGGCCGGAAAAATTTCAGGTGTCGGTATCTGAACAAGAACTATCAGATTTCAAGGAGCTGTTGCGTTTGTCAAGGTTGGCCCCACAGACGTACGAGAATCTGCAGAGTGATGGAAGGTTTGGAGTGACCCATGAATGGATGTCAGAGACAAAAGAGTATTGGGAGACCAAGTATGATTGGTAGGTCAAAAGAGGTCGTACCCAGTATTATGTTGATGACGGGCGTGAGGCAGGCGAGCAACAGAAAGGTACATCAACTCATTCCCCAACTTTACTGCTCAGATCAAGGACGACGATGGTGAAGAGTACCGGGTCCATTTTGCCGCATTGTTCTCGACGAGACAAAACGCCATTCCTGTCTTGTTCATGCATGGTTGGCCAGGTTAGTTGGCCGAAGATGGACACTTTGCGCCATTGACTGGTCGCAGGAAGCTTTTTGGAATTTCTCGGTCTGCTGGCCGTTTTTCAAAAGCGGTACACCCCGGGAGAGCTGCCTTATCACATTATAGCACCATCGCTCCCGGGTTACACCCTTTCTTCCGGTCCGCCTCTGACCAGAGACTTTGAAGTGGAGGACGTTGCGCGCATCATGGATAAGTTAATGGTCGGACTAGGTTTCGGAGGTGGTTATGTGGCCCAGGGTGGCGACGTTGGTTCATTTACCTGCTGCCCACTGGCGGCAAAACATGATGCTTGCAAAGGTACGCTTCTCCCCACAAAGATGACTTTAATGACTTTAACGCTTTCCCCGGCAGCTGTACACGGTAAGTGTTTCCAACGGCCTTGATAGGATATCGACTTAAGCCTGCTCCTGGCAGTCAACATGTGGGCGACGGCGAAGGGGCCTCCGGCTGGGGCTGAGACTCCGCTCAATGAGGCCGAGACGCAAGGACTCCAGCGGACGCAGCAGTTTTCTGCCACAGGCTCTGCGTACTCTCAGGAGCATGCCACGAGACCAGCAACCATTGGCTTTGTGCTGTCATCCAGCCCGATGGCGCTTCTCGCTTGGTGAGTTTGCATCTACCACACTGGAGGATCTGTCTGTCATTAACTTGAGATAGGATCGGCGAAAAGTTCATCCAATGGACCGACGAAACGCCTCCAGTGAAAGAGATTTTGGATTCCGTCACTCTCTATTGGTTCACACAGTCATTTCCACGGTCCATCTATCCATATCGAGGTGTAAGATGAAAATGAAGAACCTCTCTACACTTCCCAACCATTTCTGATCTTGTTCCAGTTTCTCGGCGAGGGCAAGATGCTGCCACACGATAACCCGGCATACACATTCAGAAAGCCGCTTGGATACTCATGGTTCCCCAAGGAACTCGCGCCGATTCCCAAGGCTTGGGTGGCAGCGACCCGCAACCTGGTCTGGTCAAGACAGCATAGCGAGGTAAATGCTCTCCCAAGACGCCTGCAGAGGTTGCTTTCATGGTGACAGTGATCATTTTCTTGATGGCGGTATTATCGCTGGCTGCTGACAGTTGGTGAATTGAATTCTAGGGAGGCCATTTCGCGGCTATGGAGAAGCCTGAATTATTAGCCACAGACGTCGAGGATTTTCTGAAGCAGGTTTGGCCCGTCAAGGGATGACGGCGTAGGTGATCAGAGACCAATCATATCACGACAATCGACGAATGTGCGTTGTCCTTGCGAAGCTGCCAGTTCGTCACCTTTGTTTTGGAGATGGTTGGTCCGTGGGTGATTTCACCTACGCCGCGAGTGAGAAGGTCGAAGAGAGCCGGTCCTCAGGCAGATATTTAATGGTATTGGATTGGTGCACGCTTCGCCACAAACCAGAGCGTAGAGGATACTGCTCGGCCGTTTCCCTTTCAAAGTTGGACCCCTCTGATTCCATGTATCAGTTATTGTCGCAGCTGTCCACGCCCTCATCACCGGGCCCTTTAACTAGATACCAAAACATCTCGAGTCTTTCGCAATTCCGACCATCTGTTTCGCATGGGTCGAGCTCTGCGTAATGACATTGATAATCGAATGGTCAAATGTTCTTCAAGAGGACGAACACGCGTCCTGTGGCTGGTGGCTGCCGTTACCATCGCGATGGAAATCGCGCTTGGGATAGGCTTTATTGTTATCCTGGCGTGTTGGGAGTTGTGCAGACCGGTATGCTACTCAAGACCGTGCAGAGCAATTTCTCGAGAGCACGAACCAGTATAGCACGAGGTCCTCATCAATGTCAGACCATCTTTGCAGTTGCCACCGCTCTGATTCTGGTTCCAAGATGATCATAATGAAGAAGCAGAACATCTAGACATAAGAGCGAATATACAGATGTCAACAACGTTGAGGATGGCGATCCTTTTAGTGGGACGAGGCACATGTCGCGAAGAACCATGGTGAGCGGAAGTCAAAATGCACCCAACCAGCTCAGCTCTTGAGACCGGTGCTGAGAGGGAGGAAGCGAGTTGCGATCCGAGACCAAGGTGGACACATTCAGTATGTGGCAGTACGGTTGACGTCGCTCCCCGTGCCGTTCGTCGTCCGGCGAGATTTTGCGCAAGGGTCATGATCTCTCAGCTGGGTCGTCAGGTGCGCCACCACCGAGCTTTATCTCTTGTGATGGTGCCACTCTCATAACCGCTCTCTTCTTCCTCAAACTGGAGCCTTTCGACCACCCGACGGGCCCGATAAGCTTTGACAAACTTCCAGGCCTCCGTATCGGCCATATTCCAGGCCTCGGCCACGGTGCGGATGTGAAGGACGTGCTCATCTTTGCTGTTGATGGTCGCTCTCGCTTTGCGCAGAAGGTCGGCCTCAATCATCATCTGCTCCCCTGTAGGCGGGTCGGGGTCCGAACTCTTCTTGCGCTCGGCCGGCAAACCAGCAGGAGACTTTGCCCATCGCTCAGGGCCCGGTACTGGCGGGAGGGATTCACCGTGCGAGATGGCGGTACGTGGAACGGGGAATCCAAAGCGCCAATCCAAATGTTCGAGCCAGTCCTCTGGGAAAGGTGCCACTTTCTCTGGTTGAGGGTGCGCGTCATTCGTTGGCGACTTCGGTGGCGGAGGTGGTGGATTGAAAGAGGCCGGAAAATGCTCCGTGGTGAACCACAATGACCGACTTCGACCGTAATCAGAGGCAACGGCATCCTTCAAGCTGACGACTCGGCTGGGTCCGCCTCGGCCGTCTCCAAGGATGTCTCGGGTCACGGCAGAAATCCAGGGATCGCGATCAGTGTGTCTTCTGATGTGCGCGACGGAGATGTCATCGGACCGATTGGTCAGCGTAATCATCGTGTAGGGGTGAGGGACGACGGCGATGGTGAACAATGACGACGTGTTCTTGAAAGCTGCCGGCGTCGAAATTCTCATCTTGGTTCCCACGCACGGGCTACACCTCGGTTTGTTGGGCGGACAGGAAGACTGCAAAATTGACTCTGGACATTCCGCCAGTAAATGTGCCAGATCCAACGACGGTTGGACCAGAGAGGTCGTGTGAGCGGCCAACGGCTTCAGGACGGCGATGCCGCTGCTGAATACATTTTGCCATATGGTATGAAGATGTGCGAGGATCAAGTTGTTTAACGCGAGTCGTCCCTTGTTGGCATCCTTGACCATTTCCTCCGCCAAAACGGGATACTTGGTGGTGATGGTGGGCGAATCATAGTGTGCAATCGAACTTGGTTGTTCAACCGCGAACCGCTTCGAGTCGATCGCATCTATAATTCTCTTAAATGTACTCAGTTTGACATCGTTCAGCGCAGCTTGGATGGCGTCATTGATCTGCGCTTTTTCTCCGGCAAACAAACCCGCTTCGAGACCCTCAAACCTCATGAGCTGCGGATACTGGCCACGGCGCAGATGGGATAAGAGCGGATCGTCATAGGCCCCCATCGGCACACAATGCCAGCTTGCGAGAAGACCGGTGCCCATATGACCCCAAGCCAACCATCGCCGAAACTCGAATTCCAGTGGTGCTGGCATCCCTTTCTCGTGTAGACCCTGGTATAGAGGATTACTCATGGCTTCAGCGTCGGAAAGGATGATGGGACGAAAGCCTTGTGCCCACCACGCTCTTCTCCATGTCAAGAGGAGCTCTTTATCAACCTGGGCTGTTTCCTCATCTCGAAGGGTGGAAGAGTCGTAGAAAGTGTAGACTGGAGGTCGTTCAGGGAGAGGAGGCAATACCATGCGGTCCTCGTCGAGGGTCACCGAGGACGAGAATGGGTTCAGCCATTTCCAATCACTGTACCAGGAGCTGTCACCGTGCGTGCTGTTCTTTTGTTCAGGAGGCTTGTGCGTGGATTTGTAGAAAGAGAACCGCAGATTGGGAACACCGAAGGTGGGAAAGGTCGTCCGAAAGGCATCAGGCTGCCGGGCTGCTTCGACAACATTGACAGCCGCTTCCCTAGTCCTCGAAGAGAGCGAAACGAGTCCGATGAGGCCGACGGCGACAAGAATGTATCTCAAGAAACGACGAGGGGGCATGGCTGCAGCACATCAAGAGTGGGGCCGTCAACAGAGGCAGCTGAAGGGCGAGGACATGGCCTATCGTATGGGTCATTGAACGAGAGACATGTGGAAGATGATGTGGAAGATTAATTTAGATGCACCCCTGGCCCGAGTATGCCCTGCTGGCGCAATCTACTCTGTAAGACGCCAAGGCCTGACTCGGCTCGTGCCTTGCACAAGGCTCTTGACCCCGCATGTGAACCTTGGGAAGAAAAATTGTTTTTTTTCCATGACTCCAAACACCTCGGTCAGCATTCCGCCATGACGCTGGTGGATGACGCCGCCAGCGTGCGCTGGTGGGCAGAGCGGTTGAAGGATGCCACCGTCTCGCCGTTGACCAGAGACTATCCTGAGGTGACTTCAGACAATGTGCCCAAGAGACCGATTGAAGCGGTGGAGTCATTGGCAGCGCCGCCCAGCACGCGAGCAGCCGTGAAAAAACTCTCAGCTGTGGGCTCTCCTGTCACCATCCTCCAGACGGCCCTGGTTGTGCTGGTAAGCAGACTCACCGGTGACGAAGATATCAGTATCGGCACCAATGGGGCGCCGAATAGCCCAGCATTCGTCCTCAGGATTGCAATGACTCCGGCCGAGAAGCTGTCCGAACTCGTGCCGAGGGTGGCCCAAATCGCTTCCGAGAGCATGAAGAAGTCTCTTTCTCTCACCACTCTCCAGACGGAGCTGAAAACACCAGCGCTCTTCCGCTTTACCGCTTTCAATGGTACCGATGATGAAGCGAGTCTCCTCAGCAGCGTGGAAACGACGGATCTTTTGTTGACATATTCCTGTTCAGCTGACGGGGATCTTCGACTGTCGGCACGGTATAACCAGCGGCTCTTCTCCAGCACGAGAATTGCGGGGATACTTTCTCAGATCACCACATTCTTGGAGAATGCCAGCGCAGATGTCGATGTCTCGGTGGGTGCCATCTTGTTTTCCACGCCGGAAGAAAGAAGATTGCTCCCTGACCCGAGCTCGGATCTGGAATGGTCTTCTTTTCGCGGCGCGATCCAGGATATCTTTGCGGCCAATGCCGAAGCTCACCCCGATCGCACCTGCGTCGTAGAGACCAAATCAGAGGAGGGTCCGGAGAGGCAGTTCACGTACCAGCAGATCAATGAGTCGTCGAACATTTTAGCCCACCATCTGGTGCAGTCAGGCCTCGAACGAGGCGATGTTGTCATGATATACTCGTATCGAGGGGTTGATTTGGTCGTCGCCGTCATGGGCATCTTGAAGGCCGGTGGAACATTCTCCGTCCTCGATCCAGCCTACCCGCCGGATCGCCAAAACATCTACTTGGACGTGGCGAGGCCACGGGCGCTGGTGATTATCGAAAAAGCCACTCAAGAAGCCGGCCCGCTGAACGAAAAGGTGCGAGCCTTTATCACTGATCACCTCGACCTCAAGACAGAAGTGCCGGCGCTCTGCTTACAGAGTGATGGGTCATTAACCGGTGGTCGCGTCAACGGCCGTGACATTTTTGTCCCCTTGGCCGAGTTGAGGACGAAAAGTCCTGGGGTCGTCGTGGGGCCCGACTCGGCCCCTACCCTCTCGTTTACATCGGGGTCCGAAGGCAAGCCCAAAGGCGTCCAGGGTCGCCACTACTCACTTGCCTTCTACTTTGACTGGATGGCCAAGACTTTCCATCTGTCAGAAAACGACAAGTTTACGATGCTCAGTGGAATTGCTCATGACCCCATTCAGCGAGACATGTTCACGCCTCTGTTCCTGGGGGCGCAGCTGCTGGTCCCGTCGAAGAACGACATCCAGAACGAGAGACTGGCGGAGTGGATGAAGGAGCACGGCGCCACGGTGACACATTTGACGCCAGCAATGGGTCAAATTCTGGTGGGTGGAGCGACCGCTCGATTTGAGCAGCTCCATCATGCCTTCTTCGTGGGCGACATCTTAATTAAACGAGATTGTCGATCCCTGCAAAACCTGGCCCCCAACGTGAGAATCGTCAATATGTATGGCACGACCGAGACCCAGCGAGCGGTGAGTTTTTACGAGATTCCGAGTCGCCACGAACGGGATGGTTTCCTGGACGGGCTCAAAGACGTCATCCCTGCCGGCAAAGGCATGTACAACGTTCAAATGCTGGTTGTCAACCGGTTTGACCGCACCAAACTGTGTGCCGTGGGGGAAATCGGCGAAATCTATGTCCGAGCGTCAGGCCTGGCAGAGGGATATTTGGGCACTCCAGAACTCACAAAGACAAAATTTGTCCCCAATTGGTTCCCAGGACACGAGAAAGGTGTCATGGCCGACCGGGCTCGATTCGAAAGCCGTCTCAAAGATGAACCGTGGGCACAGTACTATTTGGGACCCCGGGACCGGCTCTATCGCAGTGGCGACCTGGGCCGATATACTCCTTCTGGAGACGTTGAATGCTCTGGCAGAGCCGATGATCAGGTCAAGATCCGAGGCTTTCGCATTGAGCTCGGAGAAATCGACACGCACCTGTCACAGCACCCCCTCGTCCGCGAGAACATCACCCTCGTTCGCAGAGACAAGTTTGAAGAACAGACGCTGGTCAGTTATGTGGTCCCTCACATCAAAGCTTGGACGCAGTTCCTGGCTGAAAGGGGGTTGCAAGATCAACCGGACGACGGCTCCCTCGTCAACCGGTTTGAGCGATTTCGGTTGCTGCAGCAAGCTGTCCAAGAGTACCTCCGCACCAAACTGGCGTCATATGCGGTCCCTTCCATCATCGTACCCATGAGAGCTATGCCGCTCAACCCCAATGGCAAAATCGACAAGCCCAAGCTTCCATTCCCCGACACGGCCATGTTGTCAGCCGTGCGCCGCCGCAAATCCTCGATGGTGACACCGCTCTCTGAAGGCGAGCTCGCGCTCGCGAATCTCTGGGCCAAGCTGATTCCAGGCTTGATCCCACGGACGATCCGGCCGTCCGAATCCTTCTTCGATCTGGGAGGGGAGAGCATGAAGACGCAGCAGCTGGCCTATGAGATCAGAAGGACCCTTGGCGCCGATCTGCCCATTAACAAATTATACAGCCGCCCAACGTTGAAAGACATGGCGGCCAGCATTGATCAGGTGAAGGCGGCTGATTCTTTGGAAGGTCGTGACCTGGATGAAGCCCAAGCCAATGGCGTCAGTAATGGCGTGTATGCTGAAGACGACTACGGAGCGGATGCTCTGAGACTGGTGCCACATTTGCCGGCCAAATTCGCATCAGCACCAAACGGCGTCCCTTCGCGGCCGGTCGTCTTCTTGACCGGAGCCACGGGCTTTCTGGGTGCCTTCCTGCTCAAAGACTTGTTGCAACGCCGGGGCCCCGAAGTGCACAAGGTCATCGTGCTGGTGCGCGCACAGGATGCCCGCGCCGCTCTTACCAGGGTCAGGATGACCTGTGAGGCGTATGGAGTGTGGTCTGAATCCTGGTCGAATCGAATCCAGTGCGTGGTGGGAAATCTGGGACCGGCCAGGTTCGGTCTCCAAGAGGATGAATGGCGGGCCATCGCCGAGGAAGCGGATGTCGTCATTCACAACGGAGCGCAGGTCCACTGGATCTACACCTATGAGATGCTGAAGCCGCCGAATGTTCTCGGGACCGTGGAAGCCATCAAACTGTGCGCCGAGGGGAAGCCGAAATTCTTTACCTTTGTCTCTTCGACCAGTGTCCTGGACCACGACCACTATGTCTTCGAGTCAGAGCGAATCATCGCCGCGGGGGGCGAAGGCGTCAGCGAAGACGACGACTTGATGGGCAGCAGCACGGGACTGGGGACCGGGTACGGGCAGAGTAAGTGGGTGTCTGAATACCTCAGCCGTGAGTCCGGACGGAGAGGGCTTCGAGGAAGCATCATCCGGGCAGGTTATGTGCTGGGAGATTCGAAGACTGGGGTCACCAATACCGACGACTTCCTGATCCGAATGTTGAAGGGATGTGTGCAGTTGGGGAGCCGTCCGAACATCAACAACACCGTCAACATGGTCCCCGTCGACCACGTCGCGCGCACCGTGGTCGCCGGCGCATTTCACCCCCCCACTAGCGCCGGAGTCAGTGTGGCACACATCACCGGGCACCCCAGGCTCCGCTTCAATCAGTACCTCGCCGCTCTGCAGACGTACGGCTACGACGTCAAGCTCACTGACTACGTGCCGTGGGCGACATCGCTGGAACACTATGTCAGCACCAACTCGGACTTTGCCTTGATGCCTCTGTACACCTTTGTGGCCAACGATCTGCCTTCGAACACCAGGGCTCCTGAACTGGACGACCGGAATGCTGAGACCGCTCTGTATGCTGACCGCCGCTGGACCGGTGAGGATGTGAGTGAGGGTAGTGGTGTCACGAAGAACACGATCGGCACTTATCTGGGCTATCTGGTTGCCATCGGTTTCTTGCCCGCGCCGCCCACGGCAAAGGATCGGAGCCACGAGCAAGCCGTAAAGGCGCTGCACCAAGTCCATGTGCCCGAGTCGCAGCGCAAAGCTCTGGTGAGTGTTGGTGGTCGTGGCGCGCTGGGATTGCAATAGAACTTCATAGATCCCCTCATATCAGTACACGCTGCAAGTCTGGTGAGTCCAAGCGGCGAAAGTCTCCGACCACTAACGACGAAAAAGATCCCTGCTAAAATGGTCTGACATATGACGTCTTCCAATCCTGCTGGCCAACAGATATTATTCACTCACTGTGCTGTCATCTCAAACCATTCAGTGAGGTTATAGACGTATTCACAATGGCCGATTCTCGGCACTCACGTTGATATATACACCTTTATATGAGGAGCATGACCATGGCTCCCAAGTACGCCAAATACTTCAACTCGGACCCAGACTGGGAGAAGTTCGCTGCAGCCAATGGCTACACGCTCACCCCGGATCCATATCCCGTGCCGCCACTCGATGTGCTCGGTGACCGAGAAGCGCAAGCAATCAATGAAGGCGAGTGGGAAACATCGCACCCGCTGCGAGAGGTCGGATACGAAGCGCGTACCGAGACCGTGACTGTGCGAGACGGAGAACAGGTCGAGATCAAGATCTGTCGGCCTCATCGAGTCGACAACCCGGACGGGAGGGCGAAGGAGGGGCCGCTTCGCCCTCTCCCTCTGTTGTTCGTGACGCACGGCGGCGGCTGGGTGCAAGGCACACACGTCACCGAGGAAGCGTGGCTGCTGTGGCCACTGTTCGAGCACTTTGATTTTGTGATTGTCTCGGTCGACTACCGGCTCGCGCCCGAGCACAAATATCCGACATTTCTGAATGACTGCTGGGACGTCTTCGAGCAGCTGGTACTCTCGCCCGAGATGAGACAGCGCTTGGGTTTCGATGACCAAAAAATCATTCTTGCCGGCTCCAGTGCTGGCGGCGGCATCGCCGCCTCGCTGTCTCAGCAAGCACACGCCGCCGGGATCCCAATCTACGGAGTCATCCTCAACGTACCCATCACCTGCGACCCCCGACATTTTCCCCGCGACGGTCGGTACGAGTACACGTCGTACGACCAGTGTTTTGGCACGCTCCTCGGCAGTGGAGAGATAAAGCAGATCTGGGCGACCGTCGTGCCTGATGACAACGACGGAAAGGACCCTCGCATCTCACCGCTGCTGGGCGACGTCGCCGGCCTCCCACCTCATCTCATCTTCGTTGCGGGCCAGGATCCGCTGCGCGATGAAGGGATTGCATACAGCGAGAAACTCCGGAACAACGGCGTCCCCGTCAGGGTGCACATCTACCCTGGTGTCCCGCACACGTTCGCCGAGTTCTGGGATTTACAGATGACACAGCGGTTCTGGAATGATTTGAGGACCGGAGTCCAGGCCATGTTGAGCTCGTCCTTTTGATCCTGGGCAATGCTGTGACAGCGACGATAGCAATTCACATTTCCCCCCTTTATTGGCTTTGCATTGGTCATCCCCATTCAAGTAAATACTCGAGCTGGCCGTCGAAAGATTCAACAGAGGTAAATGGCGGAGATGATCTTTAACGACTGGTTCAGATTTACTACCCTTCGCACCGGTTCTCTTGAAAAAGGTTCATCAGGCAGACAAATAAGGAGAACAGGACTCTCTATCGTGTCGTGTCATAGATGAATGAGTAATCTTACATACCTTCCTTTCTGTCCGTGTCCTTTCCCCGAGTCTCCATTCTCAACTACACAATCAACATCAGCATCCTCGACTGTGGCATCGTCGTCTCGTATCCTGACACACCTCTTTCCTTCTATCCTTTCCCTCTCAAATCCGGGGTATCAACTGCGACAATGCCGCCGGCGCCGGAAGTCAAAGGGATCAGCTGGTGCTCATGCTTGCCCGCTCTGAGGTTCGGACACGAAAGTCGGGGAGCTGACAAGACTCTGATTCCTACTCTAGCGGAGCTGCCAATGCTGAGATGACGATTGCGATGCGACCCTGCCACTGTCACTGCCACTCCAACCCTGACTTGGCTGGGATGGAGATTTAAATGGCCCCGACCTGTTCGGGTCCACCGATTCTGTTATGAAGAAGGTGTTCGGAATGCCAGTTTGAATGAGGGTAACTGTGCTTCGTTATCTTTCGAAGCTCTCCATCCGTTACCAGATCAGCTGCGTGATGAATCAATGACGCTGGCTTCGTGCTTGGATTCTTTTTCAAGCTCAGAAGCCTCTTCCTCTGCTTCGGCCGCCTCGTCTTCCTTCCCACCAGTCGACTGGCGCCGCAGCAGCCTTCTCCGCTGCGCAATCAGAGAATTCCTCTTCTCTTCTTCAACCATCCTGACGAGGGCAGCCCGTTCTTCCTCGATGGTTTCCCCGTTGGTGTCCTCAAATCCAATCTTCTGGAGGATAGCTCCGATTAGGTACCTGTATCGTAAATGGCCATCGATCTCTGCGCTGACATCGACGTTCTCGACCGACGGCAGACCTTCAATCTTTTGAAGGCCTGCGACACCGAACTGGATCGCTGATGTCCTGTACATGAAAGCCAAGACGTAATCATTGGAGGAGTAGACATTAACGAGTCTTCCCACCACCACACTCCGGAGGATACGCCAGTCACTGGTATCCGATGGAGTCGGTGCTCCAATCAAGACCGCGTTTTCGATGAGTCCAAAGGCCTTTCGCTTTGCCAGGCCCATGAGACAGGTGTAGATGACTCTGGCGCCCAGGGAGTAGCCAATGAGCGTGACTGGTCTCTCGCCTTGGACACGGTTGATGAGTGCATCGGCAAGAACTTCACCTGCCTTTTCCGCTCGCCCCTTGGCCACACTGAAAGGGTTATCGATGACTCGAGACAGTTTCAACAAACCGACCGGCCATAATGCAGCTGCCAGATTGGCAAGGATTGTCCTTTGAACGACCTCTTTTTGTGCATACCCCCATGCCGCAGAGTGCACCATCCCGTTCATGGCGTTCCCTAGGCTCAACAAAGCCTTGAGCTCGTACTTCAAGGCAAAAACCTCAGCACCCGTCCCCAGCACGCGCCAAGGCTTGACCACTTCTTCCTTGTCTGTGAGCCAGCCAGAGATGCAAATCGTGACTCTCAACCGGTGGTCGTAATCACAGGCCTGCGTCGTGCCCTGCCTCTGGTCTTCACGGGCGGCCTTCTTGTTGCTATGCACCGGCAGGAACTCAAAGTCTTCGACCTCTCGCGCATATGCGTCCATCATTTTTCCCGTCATGCGGCCGCCGTATGCTCCGAAGAGGCTGCCCATCAGCACCGTACTGCCAGCAACTGTACCTAGGTAACCCGCGGCCGCTGTGGCGCCGAGTCCCAATCCTCCCATGACGGAGCCAACTCCAGCGGCCACAAGCGGTGCCGCAAGTCCGCCCGTCACTCCAATGACGGCAGCCCCGGCCACGGAGGCGAGACCGACTTTCCATTTGCGAGACTTTTTATTGTCTTCGGCCCGTTTCTTGGTCTCTTCGACAGCCGTCATCTCCTTGGCAGCTTCGAGGAGCCCCTTGGCAGTGCTGTATTCGTCCTGCTCGAATGTGCTGAGTGGCAATTTCAACGATGACGTGAGATGGAGCATGAGAAGACGTGAGAAGGCGTTGTAGTTCTCCAGTAAGAGTAGCAGCAGAGAATGTAGTATCATGGCTCGCTGGCCCATTGGCAGTTTGCTGAGGATCGTCCGAGTTGGTGGGAACAAGTCCTTGAACTTCACATCAGGATCTCCGTTTGGCTTGTCTGCAACGACGCCGGTCGTGCTCAACGCCGTGGGGTTTGGTCCTTCATTTCGGGAGACCTGACCGCCCTGTTCCTGTGTTGTCTCTTGGCTGTTGATGACTTGACCCACTCGCAGAATGACCCGGTCTCGCCATTCGTCGTAAACTTCCAGAGCGTTCTTTTTGAGATCCTTCACCCTCGGTATCGCCACGTCTTTGCCATACTGCTCTTTGAAGTTCCTCTGACGGTCATATTCGGCGATGTTGGCCTTTGCCGTGTCAGAAATCATCAGCTTCTCGTACTCTGACATGCCTTCGCCTGGGTTTCTGTCAAAACCGGCCGATGCATCGAAAGTGTCTAGCAGCGACTTCCTCATTGACTCTGTCACATCGGCGACCAGAAGCATTAGATTAGCCCTTTGTGTGGGGTCGAGCATGGTTGTGAGATCTCCATCATTTCTTCCCCGGGTACCCTTTGCCGCGGACATGGTGACGCTGTCAAGTTCAAACGAAAGGAATGAGATGGAGAGCAGGCAGGAATGCCATGATTCCGAAAAGGTACAGCACGGGTATAAACAAGAGAATAAGCGGTCAATGTGGCAGTGCGGGTGGCCGGATTATGGTGGGTGTGGAGAGATGTCAGTGAGTGGCAAGAGTGGTGACATCACCGAAACTTTGCAGATGCTGCAGATCCCAATCCTAGCCTACCCCATAGCACAAGTCGCTGACCAGCGTGTATCTACAACTTGCAGTGTAGTGGAGTTCGTTCCGTGGCATGGATGGGATAAATAAATTCAATCATTGTGCCGAGACTCACCCAGACCTCTATGATAGTAGCAATGCCATGGCGCTCGCGGTCTTTGGCAGCCCATCCCACGGAGGAAAATGCATTGTTTCCTGGAACTCCGCAGTCGATCTAGAGAATGGTTCCGAATCTGTGTTCTCCCGGTTAGCAGGTCGACAAGAGTGAGTCTGTACAGTGGAGCGTACCCAAATGTCTGCTTGATGCTGCGAACATAATACCCTTCCCAATTGCGCTGCACCACCTCCTCTTGGCCCACGGGCACGCCAGTCCAAGTGACCCTCATGTTCGTCACGCGATCGACGTTGTTCTGGTCAAATACAATCTCCTGCAAACTTGTGTGTCCCTCGGGCCATTGCGCTAGTCGCCATTTCTGAATAATCTTGGTCGGCGGTTCTAGTTTCACGAATTCTCCAGTGACGTTCCCATCGAAGATGGAAAACTTGCCACCTTCTTGTGCGCCTTCGAACAGACGCGGCGGAGCCCGGGTGAAGGCTGCGAGACGTTGTGGGTCGGTGAAGGTCTGGTACATCTCCTCGGCCGTGGTGCGGAACTCATCATGGGCCGTCACGGTCGTCGTGTTCACCAAGGATTTGCTTGCGGTCGTCGTGGTCGTGCCGGGCGTCGTCGATTTCGGAGTCTGCTCTTTCTGAGGGTGATATGCCGGCGTTGGGAAACCCCGGGACGGGTCGGTGCCGGGGGGGTGCTGGACGTATTTGGTATGTTCAGCAATCAGCGCGGGGCCGAACTTCTGGAACGTTTCTCGAAGTTGAGGAACGATTTTCGATCGGACCAGCTCCTTGACCGGCTGCTTCTCTTTCGTTTCGGAAAAAATGTCTATCTCAAACTGGATAGGTGTCAGTCGTGCGTGGTGATGAGCCCGGCCCAGAGGTCAGCCACGGGAACATACCACATACTCCTCGGGCTGTGTGTCGTAGGCACACTCGGGGACCCGGATGCTGCCGCTAACGTCGGTACCTTCTTTTGTTTTGCCTGTCCCACTTGATCAGTATCCCGTCGTGTTGGGTTCCCAGATGCCTGTCATCCGGACGACGCACCTTCGTATTCTAGGTGCAAGGAGACATCGAAAATGCTGATGACCTTTCCCTTCCTCTGGCTGACTTCGACATCGCCGTCCATCGAGACCAGCTTGGTGATCTTTGCAGAGACACCATCTTCTTCTGCCGATATTTGCTGAACTTGCTCACCGAGGTAATCCTTCGCCCACGGGCCTGCGTCCTTATTTACCCAGTGCCAGTTGTTCGGATTGTGGAGGACCATTGTGGTAGAGGGTTCGGCGAGACGTCTGAGGGCAATATAGATGGTCTGCATAGTCCCCGTCAGTTCCATACTCGGTGCCATAGCTCAAATGTGTTTTGTGCGCAGTTCTGGAGTCAGAATCCAGGCAAATGCCATTTTTCAGCTAATCCGCATGAAAAGAGTACAAGTCTTCTCAGACTGGTGCCAGCTGGAGTATCATCACAGCACGAAATCGTCACAGAAAGAGAATTTACCTACCACAACGTCCAACGCAGGCCACGCTCACACGTTAATACGTCTTATTCGTTTCGACACAGGGGTTGTTGGTCTCTGCTTCAGAAAAAGATTCCGGCGCCGAAAGATCTAGAAATTCGGGCCCGAGACGCCAAGATTGACACTCGAGGCTGCAAGGAACCAGGGTGATGGCGATCACAGACCAGGGTGTGGGTTCCGCTTCCAGCCAATCTTGTAGGGCTGGCAAGTTGGAGGCTACAAGACTTCAAAATGAGAAGAGCGGCCGCTTATGCTGTTGAGAAAGCGAGAGTGACGAGCTTTGCACCATCATCCCCACTTCTTGGACGTCCCGAACGAGAGTCTAAACGCCATCTACCATCAATGCTAAATGACAGCAGCCAACAGCAACGGAGGCGTGACCCTCTGTAGCATCGAGAGTGGCCAATTTTACGTTCTCAAAGTTTGCGAGAGTACTTTAATCGCTGGAGGAATTGATGTAACAGATGCTGTCTGTTGACGTACGCCTTGGCTACTGGTATGAGGATGCTGATGCTCACGTTCATGCTGGGAACAACTATGCTCGACGTCACCTTCTCTGCTACTTCACTATTTCCATTGCCACGGCGAGACATCTTTTAATGCCCTTGGTCGAGCAGTCTGAGAAGTTATCTGTTGCAATGGCAACATCACGAAGCTCGAGTATGAGGCGAACGTTGGCAAGATGTAAATCAGACGGCCCAGGGAGTCAGAAACGTTGCTGTGCTGGTTCGTTCGGAATGCCAATACTGGGCAGGAACAGGTGTAGATGGTCACGAGAGCGGCTATGACCATTTGCGTAATCAAGCAATAAAGGTGAGTATATATTGCCTGGACTGCGGTAGAAGCTGCATTGCAAATCATTTCTGTATGCAAGGGACATTCTTGGCGCATCCTTGCTGGAGAACCAACTAGGACTAATCACCTGGGTAATGGGAAAGATTAAACACATCAAGCGGACAGAGGAACCCCCCAAAAGCAGTTTGGGGTGATATGTTTGCAGGCTCAAAAGGGCCATTCACCAAAGGACCTATTGGGCAAACTCTGGTCAGAGGGATCGCAGAAATACGATTTTGTATACAAGTCCAGAACACCGTCTTGGGTCAGCTAGTTTAGTCGTCTATGGATTGGCCTTGACGAAGTCAATGCCCTTCTGGATGTTCTTCTTGAGGTCTGTAGAATGTGTCAGCGACGGCACCCCATGACGAGGACGTTTCACTCACCTCCCAGAGCTGCCTTCAACAGATTCTCCTCATAGGGGCTGATCTTGCCAAGGGGCAGGATCTCATGGGCGCCTTCGGGACCAAGCTCCACCTTGGAGGAAAAGAAGTCGATACCCTGGTCTTTGTACAGTGGGCTGTCCACGAATGTGGGCTCGATGACTCCCTTCTCGCCTTGTGAGGCCCGGAGCAAACTATCGGCGAAACGGGCGCCAGCCATGGCCATGGAGAGCGTGGCAGAGCCGGCACCTGCTTTGGCCTTGACCACCTCGTCACCACCGAACTGGATCCGGTTGACCAGACTGTCGAGAGTCTCGCCGGTAATGTCAGAGTGGGATTGCGAGATCAGGGGGACGATTGTGACGCCAGAGTGGCCACCGACGACGGTAATTTTCTCGTCGGCCGGATCGGAGCCCCGAATTTCGGAGACGAATCGGGAGGCGCGGACGACATCGAGCGTGGTGACACCGAAGAGGCGCTTGGGGTTGTAGACACCCTTGCTCTTGTAGATCTCGGCGCAGATGGGGACGGTCGAGTTCACCTACAGCCAGATGTTAATCCCATTCAGCTGCCAGCGCCGTCTTGTCATACCGGGTTCGAGATGACGAGGACGTTGGCATTGGGTGCGGCGTCCGCGGCCGCCTTGGCCAAGTCTCGGACAATGCTGGCATTTGTGTTGAACAGATCTGGTACCATTTGTCAGTCCACTTCCTTTCGTGGTGGCCCATCTCGTCGTACCATCACGAGTCATGCCAGGTTTTCGGGGAACGCCTGCGGGGATGAGGACAATCTCGGCGCCGGTCAACGCTTCTCGAAGGGCCGATGGCGTAGGATCATAGCCTTTCACTGTGCTCTTTGTGTTGATATGACTGATATCCGCAGCGACGCCTATTTATGACCGTTTTGGTTATCTTCCCATTCACCGCCGATGCCGATGCTGATGCCGCGGATGAACGGACCTGGACCCAAGCGGATATCGTACAGAGCCAATTCAGTGACCCGAGGGTTGAGCTTCAACAACAAGGACAGGGGCTGCCCGATACCGCCAGCAGCACCAAGGACCGTCACTTTGGACGACTAGAGCCATGGTGGATTCATCAGCGTCGGCACACCGGGTCAGGATCGGCTCCAGATTACCTGTCTCGTAGATGCGGAGAAAGCCCGACGCTGGACTTGTCCAAACAATTGTCTTGCGAACGACATTTTGCAGATCAGACGAAAGGCGAAATGAGAAAGACTGAGAGCAGAGAGGAGCAGCGGTCCTGTAGATGGTAGTATTTAAGATGATGGAATTGGATCTGGAGAAAGCTGCCGACTATGAACCGAGAAGCTTTGACACTGGCCCACGCCTTGGCACGCTAACTATCCTTGACACCCCGGCCTTCCTGGGATCTTCAAAGTGCGTGATTTTTTGAAGAGCAATTGCGGGCGATTCGTTCGCTTCATAGGCAGGATCAACGATGCTCCATCAGTGGTACCCATTGGCAAGAAGAAAAAGATCGGAGATCGTACATACAGGGACAGACGGTAGGCCGGCATCACTTCAAATTATCGCATATGCCATCATTTTTTTCTCATCTCCAGTGATGTTTGTCTCGCATCCTCATGCCGCAAGATTCTTCCTGCCAATGGATACCTGCAACACTCTGGGGATCCATGAGAATTGATAAGGCGATCCAACGGCCTCCTCGGCATTAGCGGTCCAGATGCGCGAAGCATTGTACTCGTGATCAGAGACGTGGCGGAGCGCGATATTGGTCGACCATCCACCAATTGTACTCTCTGGTCCCAACTCTTTCAATGCTGTCTTCTGGCATAGAGAAAAGATATACACATTCATCGGTCCCAACAACTGGGTTACTTACGGCCCCCTCTGTGGTTTATACATTTGGACAACCACCTCTGGCGGGGACTCCTATTGTTTGGTTATCACTTTGATGGTGCTTGCGCCTCAGCCGCCCGCCCAGCCTTCGAGTTTAACGTTTTGTTCCTGCAAAACCGAATCGGTCAGCTTCTGGACAAACACAGCAATGGAGAGGATTGGCTACATACCGATCCTCGGCCCAACTCATCAACAGGTATGCCAGGATGAACGGAGGGGCCACATACAAGAACTGACTCCTCGTTCGGCGCGCCGTGTTGAAGATAGCATTATGCAGTGCGTGGGCCAGTGGTTGCTGTCGGTTGGGGGAGAGGGTATAGGTGATGATACCCTTTTGCTTTGGAATGCTTTTGTGGCCCCAGCACAAGACTGGTGTTCTGGATCACACACAGTCAGTCGCAGTTTACCTTGTTCAGATATCGACCAAAAATAATTCCCAGAGACGTACCGTGGATTGCCTCGTGGAAGATTTTGGTTATACTCCATGCTGGTCTTGGGGCGTTGCCAACTGTCGCAGCGAAGACGAGACGACAGCAGAGTCCTCCATGCTTTATAGCTGATGACTCGGAATTCCCCTGCCGGTCAATGTCAAGTAGCTTTGCCATACGGCAAGGTAGTCCAAGGATCTCTCCCTCTCTGGAGGATCAATATTCTGGGGATAATTCCTGGTGGCTCGATGTTAGTGGGACACTTGCGGAACTTAAACCGCAAGTGGAAGGATGTGGATCAGGCTGGTCTGCCCTCAGGAGAACCTTTCCACAGCTCAATGTTCTCGGACTTTTCACCTTTTCACCTTTGAGCTCCACTTCCGCTTACGCGGTCAATGAGTGGGTCAACTCCGGCGTGAGGGTTGCAGCGCCTTCGTACCATGATACGCCACCAGCAATATCCTCTGCAGCATGCCGTCATATTCCGGACGTGGTTCAGGACCGCCGCTCTCGATAAATTCATGCCATGACATCAACTGGGAGTGTTGGCCGCCGTGGTGGGATGCTAATGCATCTTGCCATTCTTGCTCCGTTGCGGCTTCCCAGAGCCCACTTCTTAGATCAAAGGGTAGAGATTCTACAAACGGCCGATAGACACACACGCCGTTCTCCAAGGCTTCGTCTAAGCCTCGTATCATGACCGCCGCAAGCATGGTTCTTCGGATGCTCTCTGCAACGACCCACGCTTGCCACGGCGAGGCTTCGCTGCCGAACTCTGTGGGAGCGATATTGTACAGTTCTTCAGTCCAGTCGAGAAAGAGCTGGATCAGCTTTTTTGTCTCGCTGGTAGTATCGTCCAGCTCGTCAGTTGGACACATGAGTGTGATGAGTCTGGCGAGCAGGTGATGGAGTTGGTAAAGGAGCTCCTCAAACGGCGGTCGGCCATCGAGATTTGACTGGAGCATTTCCCGCCAGTGCCTTGTTGCCACGTCGACGGACATAATCTGGACATCATGAGTCTGTGCTGTCCTTTCTCGCCGGCCAGCAGCCACTTGGGCATGGATAAACGGCGACGATTGATCGTTTTGAACGAGAACTGGTATCTGTTTCATCTGGGCGGCGATCCAGCGGAAAGTGTCGCCGTCCGCCATCAGGGGCATCTGGGCGGCCTGTGGATCGGTTGAACTGAAGGCGTCGATAGCAACCACACGCGCCGTGGCGACGGAGTTGAATATTCGCCTACTCTGCTGGCATGCCGGACCATTTTCGACGACGGCCTGTCCTTGCTGGCAGCTGACCGTCGTCATGGTCATGGTATTGGTGACAGGCTCCAGGTCGTAGGTGCACACGAGGTTTTTGTCCCGGCATCGATCACACTGGGGCAGTTGTGGGCGACAGCGACGTTTGGCGTCGATGCAGGCATGGCATGCCTTTTTCAGTGAAACCGGCATCCTCAGCAATATCGGCGGTTAGAGATCAGACGGTTCCTCAGGATGCCAGACACGACGTTATCATCCCGAATTGCCGCCGAGTACATCCCCACACCTCGGATTCTTTGATCCGAGAAAAGGATCTTCGGAGGAATGAGGATGGATCCTGTCAAACGCACGATAACAACATCTATACCTTCCACACTTCAACGCAGATATCAAAACTCACTTCAAGAACGTGGATACACGGAGCACGAGGCATGCAGGAGCGCCATCTGTTCCCGCAGGATGCCGAACGCCAGCCGGGTTGAGGTCCGGAGGCTATGATTGTCTGCGCCCTGTGATCAATGCGTCATATCTTTAAACAGCCGCATTGATCAAACCACGAAATGTTGCCCTCTCTTTCAATTGTCATTAACAGCCATGCCTCGTCGTCGACCTGCCCGTCTGACCAACATCGCCGGGATCGGCGTAGACAAAATGGGTTCTATTGGCGACACAGCAGCCAACGCCGGTCTTCTTCGCCTTGAGAACCTCGACTGCGATATCCCACCAGATCCGGTCGCTTTGGCTCGGACATCAAGCGCTGCAAGAGAAGACGTAGCGAACAGCTATTTACCCTTCATCGGACAGGCTCGACTGCGTGACACGGTCGCCCGGCATGTTTCGAATCTGTCCGGAGTGCAATATTTGGGCGAGCGGAATTGCTTGATATCTGCTGGAGGATTGTCCGGGATTCTCAACGTCCTTCTTGCGACGATCGAAGTGGGCGACGAGGTTATCGTCACGGATCCGACATACGCGGGCCTGCTGAATAGGATCCGTCTCGCGGGCGGAGTTCCCAAATTTGTCCCTTTCGACTTTACCCCAGGCTCCGGGTGGAAGTTACAACGCGACTCGCTACGGGGAGCAATGAGCCCCAAGACCAGCGCCATGCTCTTGATGTCTCCTTCGATGCCCACAGGGGGTTATTTCTCTGCCGACGACTGGTCCGTCATCGCCGACCTCTGTGTCGCCAACGATCTGCTCCTGATATACGACACGGCGATGGAGCGTCTCCTCTTCGACGACAATCCCATCATCCACCCGGCAGGATTGCCCGGAATGCAGGACCGTACCATCACCGTGGGCTCGTGCTCGAAGGAACTGCGCATGATTGGCTGGCGCGTGGGATGGATCGTGGCGCCCGAGGCCATGATGCCTGATCTTACCGCTGTCTTGCTCGCGAACGTTGTTGTGCCGGTCGGTATCGCACAAGATGCGGTCGCTACCGCCCTCGAGCGGTCGTGGGACTCCCAGGTCATGGGCCCGTATGTTCGAGAGCTGCAGGTGCGACGAGACGTGGTCTTGTCGGAGCTCAGGGGCTTACCTGTCGGTGTTCCTGCGGGCGGCTGGTCGCTGCTGCTGGACGTCAGTGACTTCGGCATCGATGGTGAAGAAGCCTCAAAAAGGCTATTGGCACACGGCGTTTGTGCCACTGCTATGGTGGGATGGGGAGAAAGACATGGGAAGCAATATGTCAGATTTGTCTTCTCGAACGAGCCTGTTGAGCGACTCGAGGGGTTGGGGGGAAAGGTCAAGGCCGCGCTGGGTATCCAGTCCACATAGGACTTTTTATAGCAATGAGTGAAATGATCAGTTTATGCATGGTGATTTCAATCCTTTGACTTGGGTCGGAAACAAGGACGGACGTCTGAACTCCGTCCCATGTCACTATTGTCCGTCCTGCGAGAATCCTGCCAGCAGCAAAGAGGAGTAACAGAACAGAAGTCGAACCAAGAGCGGTATACGACCAATTTTAGAGACCAACAATTGAACCGGATTAGATGGCATCATTAATACCGTGGGAAGGGAGAGTGAGGAGGGCCTGTTTCAGGCTTCGTGCTGAGCAAAGGGATCGTGGAATCCAGGCGAGATGGTGATACGGTGGACACTTGATACCATGCCTACCGGTGACGAGATTATGCAAGATGCGCCCTAGACCACTTCTCGAATAGTTTTTTCATTTCCTTCGTCTTCCTGCCATTGCAGCTCGTCAGCGACAGGGACCCTTGTTTTATCTGCATGACGCTCCAGTGCCTTGGTGAGTTCCTCCTGGTACCCCCATTCCTTGATCTTAATGCGTCGGTGCGGGAGGGCGTAAGAGAAGTTCCAGTCGAGCCCAGTCGAGATGCGTGGCCGTCGGTGGAGGGCGGTCCTCTCAGTATACTCAGGAATCGACCTGTCCGGCAGATCACCGTCATCCAGGTTTGGCCGTGCCTGGGATTCGGCCTTCTTCAACCAGTCCTGCCACGCTTCGTTAACCGGCGCAATGTGAGTAGCCGCGTTGAGCCATTGAGCCGTTCCTGTGAGCGCGATGGCCGTCCAGAGTGCGGAGGTGAAATTTCTTGCTCCCGATTCAACGACGGTGGGAGTGCGTGCCCGTCTTTTTGAAAGAAACCATGCATTCTCAAAACGATGCCATTGATGTCGGACTCTGCGCTTGAGCATCTCAGTTTTGGATGCCTCGTCGGCTTTAGACAAATGGCCGTGACCCTTTGGCAATGGTTGCAATGGCAAAACGGTGACTTTGTACGAATGGGTCCAGTGATGCTTAAACGGGTTGAGAGCTGAGACCGTCCAGTACAAGCCATTGAGCAGGACGTAGGCAGCAGCGAAGGCCACTTGTAAAATGTTGGTGGCATTGGCCAAACAGATGACCCCGGCCATCAACAAAATCGTGGCAAAAAAGGCCAGGGTTCTGTAAGGGGTGTCTGGGGAAGAAAAGCACTTCTCAATTACCGTCACGGCGTCCCAACTCAGCAGGGCGACTCACCGTCGATCAGATATCGCTGGTGCTCTGTCTGAAAATAAAGCCTCGAGATGGCCTCCTCGGCTCGGATGACCCGGATGGCACCCTATAATGTGATTAATTGTCAGGGCCTGGATCACAGCAGGTTCTCAGGACCATTGGACTTTGGAGCGACACACATTAGGATAGTAGATGACCACATCAGATCGGGGGAGCGCATTGTGCCGCCTCTCTCCCTTGGATGTTGGCTCTGCAAACACCAACTCCCAGTGTGTGCCAAAACCAACAAAAGAAGACACCATAGACAGGGTGAGGACTGCAACGAGAGAGAAGCCATCACGATAGTATGCCGAGAGTGCAATCAGGGCCAAGGACATGATGCACCCCAAAATTGACGTCCAAAAGAGGATGCCGTATTCCTTTGGGCCAAAAGATCGGGCCCCTTCTCGCCCATCTTGCCTCGTAACCTGGACGAGTTCAACTTCATAATCGTCGAGGAGCTTGTCATGCAGCAGCTGGGCAAAGAAGTTGATTTCCTTCTTCACCAGGCCGCTGTATGCACCAGCCACAATGCCCGCCTGGGTCGGTAATCGGTATTTGCGCTCGTGCTCAAGCAAAGCCTGTGGCGCCGGCAACAGGCGAGGCAAAGCAGACCACCAGGAGAGGCTGGTCACCTGTGCATTTCTCGTCACCGAGCCCTCACCCAGCACGGCGATAATTCCAACAATATCCAGACGCAAAGCCCCGAAGCTGTTGATCCAATGCATCTTAACAGAGGAGATCCAACCGTGCCGTTCTCCGACAAATCAACGCAACAAAAGCACCATCAATCAGATAGAACAGCACATCGCGAGCGCGTCGACCGAGAAAAGCACTTTGGGCGATGTGCACTTGAACGCTCTTCCTGGAAGGTCAAAGAGCTTGAATGGAGGGGTCTCAGCCTCAACGGACGTATGAGCAGCGTGATATATGTCCTGCCAGCCTCACCGGAGGGGAGAGCAGCGTCGTATATGTATGTCCTCATCGTGTGTCTCCTCTAGATGCAAAGCTGCTTGCGCTGGCACCCGCCGCCAGCCAATACGCATGCACCAGTAATGAGCGGGAGGCAGTCCAGACTCAGCTAGGGACGGCCCTAAATCCAAGCGAGGGATGGGTCTCAGCACTCCAACGAAGACACGTCCTGCAAACGGTTCGGCCAGTCGAGAAATTCAGCACTGGGGGCCTGAAGGATACCCCGCCACGTGCATTCTCTTGCTCTAGCCATTTACGGCGCCGGGAGCCGCTTGGTGAGTTGTTGCAGAATGTGGAGGAACGCCTCGACTCAGCCGCGATAGGGAAATGGTCCACGGCCTCTCAAGAGGCAGACCGGCAGAAGGCAGCCAAGTAGGAGGCAGGCAGCCTCTGGCATGTCGGTAGCGAATAAGACGAAAAAAGGGTGGCAGCGTAAGCCTGGATCAAAGGTGTTTCAGGGTGGATTGGGCCGACAAATGACGTCTTGCCACCAGGATTAGATGGTGCGGTGCGGCTGTGAAGACCAGCGGAAATCCTGTCTTTGTATTTCCATGTAAGAGCTCGAGTTGCGTGCTTCGCTCTCGAACTCACACGAGATGCACTCAGATGTCGACTTCGCAGCCCACAGAGGCGACTGCCACCAATATAGCCCACATCACCAAACGCATCAGACATCTCGGCCGTTTGCCGTGGGTGAAATCTGGGGTGAGTAACGGCTTGACTTTGCGACCGGAACTCACCTGAACTTGCGGCCTGGATGGGCAGCAGAATTTGTGGCCTGAATGGCCTGAATTTGTGGCCTGAATTTGTGGCCTGAATTTGTGGCCTGAACTCAAGGACTAACGGAAGCGGTAGGATGATAATCAAACCCCCGCCGAGTCTTACCTCTGCGACGTGTGCCAGCGCTTGGACCTGAACATTAACTCTTTCATCGTCTCGCCGGGCGACAACGAAAAGGCATATAAGATCGGGTACTTGGGATTACTGTCGCAGATCCGTCTGAAGACATACTGCCCCTTTTGCCGGCTTGTGCTCGAGATCGCTGATCGGCCGCCTGACCAGCGCACTCCGAGTCACGTCGACGCGGAGAATCCAACTTGCTACGCTCGGTGGGTGGTGGATGGACAAGAAGATCTAGGGTCGGATCCAGACCGACCGGGAGAGCACAAATTCCAGCCCAAGACACGGCGGCTACTGGTCTACAGCAGTCCCCAAGCCTTTAAAGATGGCTATATTGTTCTTTTGGCCGACGACGCCCCGTGGCGGGAGTTCTTTGGCCGTCGAATCACCTCACCGGACTTGCTCAACCCTGCCCTCCTTCGCCAATGGATATTCGACTGCGAGACGACGCACGGCGAGGAGTGCGAAGAATCGCTCGTCCACGCCGACCTGTTGACGGAGCCCAAAGACGTTTTCCGCGCGGTCGACGTCGAGCAAATGTGCATCGTGCAGGCACCCAGGAACTGCCGATACGTCGCGTTGAGTTATTTGTGGGGCAAGAACTTCACTCAGCTCTTCACCACGAGCAAGAATCTTCTCAAATTGTCCCAACCTGGGGCGCTGTCGAAAGAGCGGCTACCGAGGACGATCAAGGATGCGATCAAGCTAACACAAATGCTGGGAGAACGGTATTTGTGGACAGACAGCCTGGCCTTGTTGCATGATGATGGCTTTCAGTATCACGATGACTGGGTCTATGCCCGGGCGGCGCTGACCGTGGTGGCGGGATCGGGCAAGGACGCCAATGCAGGTCTCCCCGGTGTGCGAAAAGAGTCGCGCACATTCCACCAAGTGATTGAGGTGGTCAATGGCTTTCGACTGATGGTGTCACATCTTGCCGAAGGTATGCCCCTTCCTTTGACCTCCCACCTTGGCTACTGACCCCTCTCCGAGATTATATATCGACGTCGCAGTGGGATTCGCGGGCCTGGACCTTTCAGGAGAGGATGCTGTCGCGAAGGTGCCTGTTGTTTGTGAATGGCCGCATCTACTACCAGTGCCGACGCACCACTTTTTGTGAGGACATGGAAATGCCACCTACCAGTGGATGGTCACTGGACTCGATCGATATGCCAACGCGGATCTTCCGAGAGCGGCCATTTGTTCAATTCACCTCGGCCGTCGAGCTGTACACCCGCCGGGAACTGACCAATCGGGACGACATCCTCAATGCCTTCGAAGGCGTATCGTTGGTTCTGGAGAAGCGCATCGGCGCCAAGATATACTATGGTGCGCTGGAAACCATGATGGACTCGTCCATCCTGTGGGAGTCCACCAAGAGGCTGGTCCGACGACCCGGCTTTCCCACCTGGTCATGGTCTGGTTGGATCGGCGAGATTCAGTGGAAGTTTACTGAAGTCGCGCGATCTTGGATACAATGGCACGCCGACCAGGATGTCGGAGTCCATACCTTCCCACCACAAGGGCCGGAGCGCATCGAACCTCCCATACCCCAGCCCCCGAACTTGAACCCTGTTGCTCGCCATAACCTCAGTACCACTTTCCCGTTGCTGCACTTCCGCACGATCTCGGCTTCCTTCAAGCTGACGTCGCCGGCCTTGATTCACAAATCGGTCATATCACCGCTGCGAAAGCGATTGACCGGGCCCAGTGCGCTGTCCACCGTGCGACCGGCCCCTGCTGACCCGGGACTGATCCGCGCGGGAATTGCGGACTGCAACGGCCTCTGGTGTGGCACGATTGACCTGGACGTGGCATGGATGCATCGCGTCGGCACTCCCATGGAATTTTTGCTCATGTCTCAGGTCAGTAAATTTACAAACGACGAACTCGACAATTGGGAAGGGACACTGCCGGACGCGGTCGAGGAAATCTTGGCCCACGAGCACTACGGAGTATATAATGTCCTTTTGGTGACGAACGAGAATGGAGTCTATTATCGGGAAGGGCTCGGTCGCTTATTGATGACCGCCTTGGACAGAGCGGTAGAGCCAGGTCCCATTTGGAAGGACATCATACTGGGTTGACACTCAGTCACTGACTTGGCAACGCCTTCTTCAGATCGCACACCAGAATCTTTGCTCCCCGGCGAGGAGGATAAAGACTCTAACGGGCATAGGCAGTACATACTATGATTAGAAACTGATTCGCCCGCTTTCTTTGAAATGTAACATTGTCTCTTGGCACGACCTTTCAAGATACAATCAGGGAGTCAGCCGGCGCAGCTTTAATCCGTGCCAGCAGCAGCTCATCCATCACCACTACCATCATCGTCCTTGTAGTCGGCACCTTCAATGCCTGCTGCGGGGGATCTTTCTCTAATGTCGTCGCGATGCTTGCGCAGTCGCTAGCTACCGTACCCGACGCAGAACAACTCTGGGACATTACAGCCATTTTGGCTCTTCCCCCGATAGTGTGACGCAGTGGGAACAGAGTCCTCTGCGCCAATTGTCAATCTATCAGCACTAGAGAGAGTATTCAGGCGTGGGGACAGCCGAAGATTCTGGCATACGTGTGGCAAGGCAGACTTCAGCATACAGACAGCCTTGTATTCATTCAAGAAATCGCGGCTGATTGGACCGCGTAAAGTCCCATGGCTACCAACACGCCCGTATCTGGAATCAGCCCGACCGCGCATCCTCTGGAGGTCAACTGTGTCTACGCCATCTCAGGCGCGTACGGCCTTCTCCCCCGGATTTTGTACTATGTCACTTTGGTGTTTGCCATCTTCGGCCGCAGCAGAGAATGGCTCATCATTGGAGCCCTGGTGAGTGCGTTGACGTATGCGGGCACGGCGGCGATCCATCTCATGGCGCTGGTGGCAAGCAAGAATGAGATCTATGACCTGGACATCGTTGCCGCGTGGGCTGTCTTAAGCTCGGGCGCGTTGGCATACATCGGCATGGTTCATTGGAGCACGACCCTGAGATATTCCCGAGCAAAGCTGGTCCTGATTACCTGGGGATTCTTGGTCGGCATTTCCCTCATATTCGGCCGGGCAGAGCTGTTCCAAGACCCTCTCAGTCCACCAGAGCCGGCGTGCTATTCCTCTGCGGGCACATTACTCGAGTATCCCATTCAACTGATTAGTCCTCAATTCAACTGCACCTACAAATGTTTCTCAGCGACAAAACCGATGAGGCAGCCGTCCGAGGTCATGATTGTGCCCCGGCACGTCCTCGACAACCGATACACCCGACTTTCGTTCGTGCTGGTCGGTCCGATCCAGTTTGCGGCCTACGCAGCTCTCAGCTTCGATTCGCTGGAGCACACACCTTCTCAGATTTGCACCAGGGCTGTTATGTCGCATCTCGATCACACCCAGCGGGAGAACATCACCAAGCTCATTTATAACGCCTCGTCCGAACATTGGTACGGCGGGTACTTTGTGCTTTTCCAGTTTGTCCGCCATTCGAGATGGAATGCCAGGAAAGCACTCCTGTCCTTTGTGATCCTACCCTGGTTTCTCACCGCCCTGCTGGTGGACATCCTCGCCCTGCCAATGATGGTGACCAATATTGTGCTGAACGAAGTCAGTATTTTGGCATCGAATCTACCGACGAACGAAGCCATGTATGCCGTCGGTCAATGGGGTCCCGTTGTCAATTCTCTCCTGGTCGTCATCGCGGCCATTATCAACAAGTATCTGGAGATGCGAGAAAGAGCAAAGAACACCTCCGCTAAGGAATCGGGAGGCCCAAAATGCCGTGATGACGTGCCGGGACGACCGGATATAGAACCGGGGATGGAGGAACAGACCATCGGTGTTGTGACGCCGAAACTGGCCCATGTCGAGACCTTGAGAGATATGGAGGAACTGCTTGACAAGCCAAAGTGAGCCGGTCTCGGCTCACAATATAATATGACACCACCACCGTCTTGTCCCCACATTCTGGCAAATTCTGGTCCTGCTTGCCGCGCTTTTCCAGGCCACCACCCCTCGGGCGAGGATCAGACGGAATCCGAGGTCAGGAAATGTCGCAGGCCGTGATGGGTGGAATGCAGAGGTTGCCATGTCAGCAGCTCTTCGTAGATCGGGCACGAATGCGCCACGAGATATCCTGTCCCGTGGGGAGGAATGCTGTGTGCCTCCGGAGGTCGTGCAGGATCACCATGGTCAGTGTCCTCTCTGTCCGCCGATGCGACTCGACATCCGTCAGACCCCGCTTGATACGAAGGCCTGAGGACTGCTCCGCGCCATCATCGAGTGTCTGAGCTTTGAGAAGCAGATGGGTGGAAAGGTGTTTCCACAGTAGAAAGCATCCGGGACTAAGACAGGAGAGTGGATCACGCTAGCCGCGCGAGGGAGCACATCTAAGCACTGCTTTGGTTGTGAGCAAACTCCCCTACTGGCTGCTCAACTTGCCCTCTTTCTTCACCCACCCATGATTTTATTATTGCTCCTGTCCACGCTGAAACCGCGCACGAACTCGTAGAGACCACGACCACGAACGATACTACGTCCACCTATTTTTCGCCGTCCACCCTTCCTCACTCCTCCAACGTCCCGGCACGCGCCCCGAGATTCGATTTTCGAGAAGCTAAAATTCGTCGACTCCGTCCACAGCCTGTGGCCAATACGACGCACGTTACCACACCATGCCTTCTCCGTTTACACCCACATTTGCCTCCGCGGCCGCAAGCACAAACGGTGACAGCGCGAGTGGTCGAAGAGACGGGACGTCCGGGACCGACTGGTAGGAATCCCGTGTCGACATTGGCGGCTTGACACGCCACCGTTCGAGAAATACGGAATGGGCTGAATCGCCTGCACGTCGATATAATCCCCTAGCCCTTTCGCCGGGCGTGTTTTGGACGCACCGAAGCTGACTTTCCGGTTCTTACAGGTCCCGAAATCGAGTCAACGGGGCGACACAGACCTTTCGGAGGCCCTCCCTCGCCACAACAGGGTCACAAGGACCAGCCCGCGATTCCTCCTCAGCGACCAACGCCGGCAACGGCGGCGCCTATATTCCTCCCCATCTCAACATCAGTCAGTCTTCTAGCGCCGCACGGCTTGGCCCTTCCGCCGACACTCGTTACAGCAAGGACCAGCTGCTTAATATTTTCCACATACAAAAAGAAGCCGGTGCTTTGGACAGAAACCTCGATGATATATTCCTCGGATCGTGGAACCCGCTGGCATTGAACAATGGGACAAGCCATCAGAGTGGTGGCGGCCGGGGAGAAGGGAAGGAGCAGGCCCCGGGACCAGAAGTATGCTGGAACTACAGCATGGAATCAGAACCCTTTGGATTGATAGACATGACGGAGGAGGAAAAGCAGGTGAGATTGCTGTGCCGGGAATTGGGGGGAATGCACTGACATTGATCGCCTGCTCCAGCTCTTTGCTTCCTCGGTCAACTCGCCGATCAAACCGCCGCAGAATACGTCAAAAGACAGTAATGCTCCGGGAGTCATTGGCGGACGGAAGACATCCTTGTCCGGTTACGGCAGCGCGGCGAACAATTCGAGGCCGGGAACGCGGCGAAGAGAGACCAGCGACTCGTTCACCAACGGTCCTCTGTCGCCCTCCGACAGTAAGACCTTGTTCCGCAACGAATCAAACACAGCGACACCTCCGCCGGCGCTCTTGCGGCGCCGAACTGATTTCAAGGACGATGAGCCGCCACCGGTTCTGAAGGAAGAGGTCCAAGACGATGGCGCAGATTCTCAAACACAGCCGGGCACCTTGCGGCGTGCTGGGACGGCGCCGGTGAATGCTGGACTAAATCCGCCGTCGTCATCTCCATGGTCCGGTGGTCCTCAAAGCTCTGGATTCGGGTCCATGGGCACGTTTGGCAGTTTTTCCATCGGCTCATCCGCCCCACCGCCCGAACCCACCGAGAAGAGACCAGGGTTTGGGAGCGCTCGTGGAGGGAGCCGGTTCAAAGATCTGCTGTCCAAAACCAGTGCGGAGGATATGTCGTCTGCAGTCAAAGAGAAGGGATCTTTCGGCGCTCTCGAAAAGCTCCCCGAGGAGGCGACCGGTGGTGCTCCGTTGAACATGCGGGAAACGTTCAAGACGAGGCCAGCGCGAAGCGAGACGAACCCATACGAAGATGCTCCTCCCCGAACCGGAAGTGCGGCATTGAGTGCGTCCCAGGATGGTACCACTTCCAGCCACGGCCTCGAGAGTCTTGGATTCTCTGCCTTTGGACCTCAAGTCGGTCCCGCCGTGCGAGACTTCGGTTATGGAGAGGGTATCTATCATCAAACGCCGCAGGCACGCTTCAATTCGCAGGAACCGATGAGTCCGACCAACACCAACCCGTATCAGAGTCCTCATGGGCGCATTGACGATGACGAGCGCGATGCCAACAATGACAATCATAATAACGGCAATGACGGCGGTACCACGATTCCGACGTCACAGTCTTCGGGGCTCCCTTCTTTTGGCGGAGGTCGACGAAATATATTCCCCGGCTCAGAAGACCGCGGCCAAACACCAGGCGCAGCGGGACAGCGGAGTGCCAGTGGCTTCGGTGGTCTCCCTGGCTTTGGCGGTGCCCAACCCGCTCCGTCTTGGTCTTCTGCCGGGACGCCAGCTCGCGAGCGTGGTCTCGCATCTTCAGCTTTCGGGGATCCCATTTTCAGCGCTTTGTCTGATCTGCAATCCTCCAGCGCGGCCCCAATCGGCTCAGGCTTTTTTGGCTCCGCTGGCTTCGGTTCTGCGGGACGGGCCAACCGGTTGGGGGCCATGTTTCCCCCGGCCATGCAAGAGCAGATGCGAGTGAGCAGCCGCAACGAGATGCAGACTGGTGCTTTATCTCGGCCCGACAGTGCCCAGCAAGCCAGTTCCGTTCGCGATCCGTTCGAGGGGGGCCAGAGAAAGGACGAGACGTTTTCGCGAGGGCCGAGTCTCTTCGAGGATTCCCCATCACGGAGCATGGATGACCAAGCCGGTCCTTCGAGTCAACAACCTCCATATGCTTCGAGCACGACCGCCTCTCAGCCGGTCAGCACGACCACCGCGTCGGCTCCGGGCCAGCGAAGCTCTGCCGGCCCCGAGTCTCTGCAGTCGGGTCACGGTTTGAGTCAGTCCAGCGGCAGCTCCTCCTCGAATCAGCTCCCGGCGGCCCAGCAGCGCCAAATGGTCATGCCCGATCGAATGAGGTGGATCTATCGCGATCCGTCAGGAAACATCCAGGGGCCCTGGTCTGGTCTGGAGATGCATGACTGGTTCAAAGCCGGCTTCTTCACGGCGGAATTGCAGGTGAAAAAGCTCGAAGATACCGAATTCGAACCCCTGGCTCAGCTGGTGAGGCGCATTGGCAACTCTCGAGAGCCATTTTTGGTTCCGCAAATTGGTGTCCCTCATGGCCCACCCACGGCCACTCAGGGAAATAATTGGCCGGGATCATCAATGGCTGGTGCTAGCTCTGGTGGCGCACAGCCGCCGTTTGCCAGTAGCTTCCCCAGCTTTGGCACGACTTTGACTGCCGAGCAGCAAAACGCGCTGGAGAGGAGAAAACAAGAAGAACAGTTTCTGATGGCGAGACAGAAGGAGCATCTCGCACAACAACAGGTCCTCATGAAACAGATGCAGATGCAGAACGCGCCTCATGCGTTGCATTCCTTACAGCATCACTCCAGCGCCCATTCCTTGCAAAGTCAACCTAGTTTTGGGAGCATCACGTCCCCGAATGCGTATCAGGTCTCTCCTCTGCAAGGTCCCATCCAGCCTCCACAGCATGCACTGGCCTTTGGACAACCGCCCACGTCGCACGCGCCACACCATTTTGGAGCGAATATCCGGCCCGCCAGGGATGATGATCTGCACAACCTCATGAACCAAATGAGTTTCAGTCAGCGAGCGAACTTTCCATTTGGCAGCAACACTGTTGGACCTCACGCGCCGGACAATGGCCCTCCATCCGAGCAGGTGGCCGCCATGCTTCAGGATCGGTCCCGTTTACAGCAGCAGCAGCAAACTGAGATGCGGGCACATCAGGACACTTTTTTAGGCCCACAGGGTCGCAACGACCGTCTGGAGGAATTCCACGAACTTCATGGACAAGTGGATACCCAAGCCGGTCGTCACGGCCCTGAAACAACCTTGCCACCACCCATTGGAGCCCAACGTCATGTCGAGGAGCCATCCGCGATCGGAGGGGGCCCGAAGCAACCCGCTCCCATCGGTCATCCAGGGACATCTGGCAAACCACCGACCATGTCCGAGACCGAAGGCCTGTCTCTTTCTCAGCAAGTTCAGCGCGCGGCGGCCGCTGCGGAAAGTGGGTGGCCTAAGCACACCGACGCTCCAGGACAGGCTCCACCACCAGCGTCTATCTCACCTCTCCCGGCCCCGGCTGCTCAGCGTAACCGACAACACGTGGCTGACGCATTAGCCGCCGAGTCCAGGTCAGCCACCCAGACTCCCGTGGAGACGCCCACCACGTCCATCGCGCCGTGGGCAGAACGGACGGCCGAACTCCTCAAGGGTCCTTCGTTGAAAGAAATCCAAGAGGCAGAGGCGAGACGGGCCGCCGAGCTGCAGGAGATAGCCGCGGCGCACCGACGAGCACAAGCCGAGCAAGAGCGATTGGCGCAAGCTCACCAACCCCCTCCACAACCCGGTCTTCCTTCCACTTCAACATGGGGTAGCTCAACATCCCCAGCCATACCGGGCACGGCAGCGACCTCCGTTTGGGCCAAGCAAGCTGCGGGGAAGACCGTCGGCACTCCCGCCAACGGGCCTGCGAAGAAGACTCTCGCCCAGATTCAAAAAGAGGAAGAGTCTCGGAAACAGCGTGCGGCGGCGGCGGCGGCCACCATACAAGCTGCCGGATCTCCAGCCCTGCCAACGGTGGGCAAACGCTACGCCGAACTCGCGAGCAAGGCTGCACCAGCACCAGCAGCCACGTCAGGCGGTGCCTGGACCACCGTTGGCTCGGGTGGGAAGGCAAAGGCACCTGCCGCCGTGGTCGCGACGCCGCAAACAGCTCCGCGCACCACCAGTACCGGCTCGACCGCCTCGAATAAGCCACGACCATCGTTGCAGACCAGCCGCAGCGCGACGCTCCCTAATCAGAGCAAAGCTCACGACGAGTTCACCAAATGGATCAAGGGCTCTCTCGGGAAAGGACTCAACAGCAACATCAATCGTGAGTGACTCTGCACACCGTCTTTTCATTGCTAACCTGGGGAGCAGTTGACACTTTTGTTCAAGATTTGCTCATGCTCCCTCCCGAGATTGAGATCATTTCGGACTCTGTCTACGCCAATTCTCAGACTTTGGATGGACGTCGTTTTGCCGAAGAGTTTGTCCGTCGACGCAAGCTGGCCGACAAGGGCATCGTGGAGCCGGCCACAAATGGTGTCCAGGGAGGTGCTGGCTCTGATGGTAAGACCACTGGCGGCTGGAGTGAAGTGGCAAAGAAAGGGCCCGCACCCAAGGACGAAAGCAATGCGGCTTTCAAGGTCGTGGCCACCAAGAAGAAAGGCAAGCGCTGATCGTGTGCCAACACTGGTCCGATGGATCATGTACGAGTCGTTGTAAGGATATCCCAGGACTGTATGATCTAACTTTATGCCTATGGAGATAGATAGCTTGCCGACGAGGCTTTTAGCGTTGAACATGTACTACACTTGTCCGAAACGCAAGTCCTGGACTTTGCCTTGGTTCTGCGGGATCGGCCTCGAAAAGAGGCATATGGGAGCTTCATACATTCGGGTGTCTTACTATGCGGTCGAGTTTGTGCTGGACTGTTAGAGGAGTGACCAGGTGGATGATCACGTGTTTTCGTGACACCAGGCGCGTCAAGTCATTCCCGTTTCGGACTAGTTGAATTATTTGACGCGCCGACTTGAAGTACTTGCCTTTGGACAAGTATAACTTCACCCGACATATCGGAGAGCATGATTTTTCAGCTTGAGCTATATGCTGACATGCTGCTGATGACTTTTATATTGCTGCTTGTCTTGAGTTAGACGACCACAGGAATACATCCCAAGGGATGTTCTCGCCAGCCTCAGAAATGTTCTTGAAACGGCATACATTTGTGGCAGTCGGGTCTACTTCTATCTGACCGATGACATCCGCTCTGTCGCTTTAGGATTCGAAGCCGGGGGCAGCGTCGCGCACGCACTTGACCAGGGCACCGTGCTGATATCCCTCTCACCAGATTTCCAAGACCAAGAACTTAGCCATTCATGACCTAGGTCTAGAACTTATTGATAGGAGCTGGTTCCTCGCAGGGGACAAACCGACGATCTGAATTATTGGTCAACTGATTTACTCATTCGTTCACTTTATATTCACAATCATTTGTGATTTGCTCCGACTTCATGCTAAATCATGCTATCTTTGACCTCCTTTGGGTCTCGAATATTGAAGGTGTCGCGAGGGTCAACTCAATTCTAAAGACCAATCTCAAATGTTGAGACGGTAACCTTACTCAGCACTTTCTCTCTCACCACTATCATTCTCAATGTCCCCTTACTGTGCGGTATACCCTCCATCCACGACGAATGCCTGGCCCGTGACCCAGCTGGCGCCGTCGCCAGCGAGAAACACGGCCATCTTTGCAATGTCCGAGGGAAGGCCCAGGCGCCCCCAAGGATGAAGCTGCTGCAGCATGGCATCGAAGGCCTCGACTCCGGCCGCCTTTTTCATCGGTTCAAGTAAGGGGGTTTCTGTGAACCCGGGATTGATACAGTTGACATGGATGCGGTCCTTTGCATACTCCAGAGCGATGGCACGCGTCATGAGCAGGACGGCGCCTTTTGTCGCGCAGTAAGAGCTTGCACCCGACATGCCAACAAGACCCATGATCGAGCATAGGTTGATGATCCAGCCGCGATCGCCCGACGGCTGGTGCGGCGGTTGGGTCAGCATCTGCGCGGCCGCGTACTTGGACCCCAACCAGACGCCGCGTCCGTTGATGGCCCAACTCCGGTCGAGAGTCTCCGGGTCGGTTTCATGCACGCGGGGAAAGCTTCCACTACGCTCGACGAAAGATTTGGCGCCTATTTCGGCGGAGATTCCTATGAGAGAAAGGCAAGGTGAGACCGGACGATTTGATAAGAGAGGTCGATCAAGGGAAATGGAATAGAATACGGGAGACAGGCAGAATATAAACCACTGGACAGGTTCCCAGCACACATACCGGCATTGTTCACCATGATATCCAGTCTCCCGTACTGCTTCACCGCAAAGGCGACAGCAGCTTCGACACTCGCCGACTGCGTCACGTCACACTTGACAAACGCAGCCCTCGGACGGCCGTCCTTTCCTGAGGGAAAACTCGCATTGATCAGGTCCACGGTTGGGGTCTTCAGATCGGTTTCTTTCAGCAGCTCCTGAACCAAGGGCGCATCGGGCGGGTTCGGCGTGATGTCTGCCGACACGATGAAGGCACCGGCGGCAGCATACGCTTGTGCAATGGCCCGACCAAGACCGGAGCTGGCACCGGTGATGAGCGCGATTTTGTCTGTCAGGGTGCCGATGTTGGCAGTGCTTGACACGGTGGCCCCAGACATTGTGTTTAAAGACGTGAATGTGCTGTCAGGTGTACAAAGACGGGATTCTGGAGATGCAGGAGCAGAATTCTTAAGAAGAGACTTTGAATGAGGAGATCGGACGGTCAGAGGTAAATGAATTCCACGGACCATGACGGGATACAAACAGCGGGAACCAATGAAATTATCGCCCCCGGTGAAGGTTGCATGAACATGGACCGGATGTAGGGGAAAAGTTGCGGGGAAGCAAAGGCAGAGAACAATTGACCGAGGTGCAAACCGACTCAGACACCCTGACACGGCACACATCACAGGCCGTGCCAATGCTCGCCTCTCTTGTTGTATGGAGAACAGGCTGCTATGCAAAATAAACAAACAGGTCCCTGTACACGTCATAGCTTCGTAGCCACTGTTGGGCAATTTATCACCACCAGGCCAGACTGAGGCCGTCAATGATATCGTTCGTTCACGTCGACAAACTCGTCGCCTTGGATCTTTCAGCGAGTCTCAATGCTTCCTCCAGTTCCTCGTCGCTCTCGTCAGACAGATTATCCAGCATCTGGTCGATAAAGGCAGCCTTGTCGAGATCGTGGCGGGCCATCAAACCGTGCTCAGAGAAGGCGACCTTTTTGGGTGATGTCACCGAGGTCTGGCTGAACTGCGCCCGTAAGGGAGATGTCTGTGAAGGGGAAAAGGCTTGGGTTGACCGGAGAGACGACTCCTGAGAAGACGGCGGAGGACGGTATCCTGAATTATTCGGACTGGCCATGAACAGTAGAGTCTCGACAGCATCCGCCTCCATGGCAGCGTTCTGACTGGGGGTCCGCTGGCTTGGTCCGGGCCGGGTCGACGCCGTTTGCCTGGTCGGCTCATGCGCCCGATGGTCTCCGCTATAGACAGGGCCATTGGGTGTCGGTCGGCGGCGGGCTCCCGGCATGATGTCGACTGGCGGAGCGAGTGCACGTCGCGAGGCATTGAGTGATGCGGCCATTCCACGTTCGAGTGAAGAAGAACCGGGAGAAAAGTGTCCACCTTCCCGGTCTGGAGGGGGGGCAGAATCCGAAGAGTCACTATCACTGAGCTTTCTTTGATACCTTGTCGAAACGGTCCCGCGCGGGGAAAGCAGGTCACTTTGATGGTGAAAGCCCGAGACGGTCGACCGGGGCGACTGCGATGCGAGAGATTCAATTTCATCCAGCGAACGTGACTGCCAGCCGTTCTGCACCTTGATCATGGCGTATTGCAACTTGGTGCGTAGTTGTTGCGACACCTGTGGCATACTCAGCACTGAAGTCCGATCGCTCGTCGCCCCGGCACTCACCTCCTTGACATTCCCACTGCTCCCGTTCGACAGAACACTTGACGACCGCGAATGTCGTGTGCTACTGGCTTTGGCGGCCAGGTCATCAATTCCGGCAATGCTCGACCTTTTGACTTGTCCGCTTGCGGTTCTCTTCGTGCCAGACGGCGTGCCAGGTTGTGCTTCTGTCCTGGATGGGCTTCGCGAGTCCCAGTCCCTGACGGGATGCTGGCCTTGCACCTCGCCCTTTTGGCCGCTCCCCACCCGGTTGGCCTGGACCCGAGAGGGCGACGGGGAACCATTCCTGGGAGGGCCATCTTGGCTCGATGCGACCGAGGAGGGCGGTGTCAATTCATCAGTGGCGAGGCGAGCAAATGTCAGCGGCGAGATATCGCTCGTGGATAGATTCAGCCGGGGCAGCCTGGAAGCGTGGGAGACGTTCGAGTCCTGCGAACTGCGGTCGTCGTACGCTCTGGAAGACGGCGCTGTCAGAGCAGTCAGTTGCGACCCATCGGCCATGGCTGACGTGTTGCCTGTCTGCAGAGAGGCCTGCCGCCTATCAATGGTGCTAACAATGTCAGCCATGCCGTCCGTGTCGTTGACGGTGCCGTGTAAATGATGAGCGGCACGTCGGGAAGGGCGACGTGAAGGTAGTCAGCATGGAAGGAGCAGCTTCAGCGTCGCGTATGCGTTCCCCGGGGGAGGGGGTTGGAAGAGCGTGGGCGTGGGCGTGTCGTGTCCGTTGTCAGGCCTTAGGGCTCAAGTGACTCCTTAGTGGGGCAGATAGAGCAACAACGGCGAGGCGATTACGTCGACTTTGTCGCGTCCACTCCTTGTCCTCGATGACGGGCGACGCGTGAACTCGGGGTGGGATGGAAGAGGAAATTGGCGGGGCAGGGTGAGGGCGAAGGCGGCGAGTGTGGATGTCTGCTCGTAGCAGAACATGAATGCGAAACAATATATCGCGTGCGAGCGGAACGACCGACTCTTCAGCGGCGGATCAAAGATTTGCAGACGCTTACAACAGTGTAGCAATTGGTGTCATGCTGGTGGTGTCCACACCTCTATGGGACTGGATTGGCGAGAGGAAACGCGAGGGCACGCGCACTGGGGGGGTCCCCCTGGTCCGCTGCAAGTCCGGCCCAGCCCAGCCCGGCGGCTTTTCGCCTGCGGCGGCCGTTCCGAGAGGAAAACTCATACAGGGGACCACTAGGATGGCATTTACAGCAAAAAAGGAGACGCGAGGCAAGAAATGGGAGGCGGGAGACGGGAGACGGGAGACAGGAGACAGGAGACAAGAGACAGGAGGCAAAACGACAAAAGACACAGGTGCTGCAAAGCCTTGCGGCAAAGAATATTTCAATGACCGCCACTCACTGCTTGAGCCGTTTCCCACTGCGGCGGCCACCGCCGTCTCCTTGGGTCTTTCGTTTCCGGCCTTCCTGTCTCCAGAACTCATCCCGTTCCTTCTTCTCCCTCTCGGCCTTTTTCTCCAGGTTCTCTTCGACCTTTTGCCTGTATGCTGCTCTCCTCTCCTCCTGCTTCTTCGCCCTCTTCTCCGCCTTCTCATTCCGCAGGGTGGTGAGCTTCTGCATCAAGTCTCGCGCCTTCTTCTCGTCACCGCCGAGCACGACGGCACGCTTCTGGAGGTAGGTGGGTGCCTTTCGTGCCTTCTGCTGTGTGATCTGCGACTTAAAGGGAAGGTCGGCGGCCAGAGCGCGGGGGACTCGCAACGGGTTGAAATGACGGGTTGACCGTACGATTGGAGTGTATGCCGAATCCTTGTGGAGAGGCGTGGGGATTCCCATCGAAGCGCGAACGGCGCCGGTGAGACGCATTGCTTGCCAGCCATCGGTACCATCTCCAGTCTGCCGGGCATCCCCGTGGTCTGATTCTGGCATTCCATTCGGCGAGGCATCCAGGAGATTGGTGACGGGATTGTAAAAACGATGAGGCTTGACCGGATACCAGGCGCGCAGGAACACAATGTCTGACATCAAGATCTTGTCCTCAAATGTGGCACGAAAGTGACCTTCGGGTTTGCTCAGAGCCCGTTTGATCTGGCCACGGATGCCCGACACGGTACGGATGCTGGCGCCTTCGAACTTGGCAATCTCAATGGCCGAATTGAACATGTCACGGATAAATGCTGTGTTGCGGAATATCTTGTAAGGATATCCCGTTAATTTGAGCTTCTTGACGATTTCCGTCGTCTCGTCCACATTCAGCACCACGCCCGTCGCCGCGATCCGAAAGCCGGGATTGGCGCTGGAGAAGGATTGCACACAGCAAAACCCGGTATTCGGTGCCACCAGGGGCCCATAGAAGGTTCCGAAGCAGTGCATGTGCTCGGGCGTGTATTTGAGCATTCGATTTCGGGTGCGAGAGTCGGAGATCGAGTATAGGGGTACCGTCTGGAAACGGCGCCAGCCCAGTGAGAAGATGAGGGGATCGTTGGTCTTCAAGATCTTCTTGTGCCAACGGTGTCGCTTAATCCGGACGTGGACGAACCCTAATCGATCTTCTGTCGGCGCCAGACCTCCAATGATCACCGGATAGCGTGGGTTGAAAGACTGCGCAAACTCGTACGGAACCTTGTCGAGCACGATTCGAGCGTAGGTCCCGGCCTTGAACCCTTCTGCCCGTGCCCTGGAGGTCGGGTCAAGGCTGGCGAATTCTGCACGGTTAATGTCGAGTTGCTTCTGCAGCAAAGCTTTCTGTGCGTCGTACCATTCGTCTTCGCCAAATTCCTGCTCGGCCGTCGTGATATCGTTCTTCGCATTGGTGAGTCCTTCGCGGTCTTCCTCTTCGAATCGTAGTCGGAGTTCTTCCTTGCGCCTCGCGTTCGTCGCCCGTTCTTCCTCCAATGTAAGTTTGGCTGCAGCGGTTGGGGATTCATCTGGATGAGCTTCAAGGTCCACGAAATCGCCGTCACCCTCGTCCGTGTTCTCGCTCTGATCAAAATCACCCTCCTCATCTGTGCCGTTCTCTTCAACTGCGTTGGCTCCGGTAGCGAGAGAAGCGCTGGTGAAGCGGGACATGATCGACTGGATCATCTCTTCGTCCTCCCACTTTTGCGCCAGCTGCTCGAAGTTGTACTCGGGAGTCTGTCGATCTTCGAGATCCGCTTCTTCTTCCGTCTTCGTCTTCTTGAAGAAGTCATCACCGTCATCATTATCATTCTCCACGCCTTCGTCCTGTGCGATACTTTCGTCGCCTTTCCATCGGGCAATAACTTCTGACGGTGTTAAACGTGGGTCGTACATCCAACGCGAGAGATCGGCAGCGCGGTATGTGACTCTTGAAGAATGGAGCCTTTTAGCATTTTCGGCAAGATGCTCTTTCCACCTTAAACCGCCATCGTCATCATCATCATCATCTTCTTCTTCTTCACCATCTTCCTCATCTTCACCGTCTTCCTCGTCAGCATTGTCATCGTCTGACATTCCATGAGTATCATCATCTTCACCCGATAGGACGGACCCCATATCAGAATCACTATCCGCAAAGGCAAGCTCGCCCTCGGGCATGTGGTCGTCGGCGTCATCAGCGGCGGCCAAACCAGGCCGACCATTGTGGTCCATGAATTCTTTGACATGGTCGTCCACTTCTTCGTCATCTGAGCTGTATTCACCACTGACGAATCCTTCATCTTCGTCCTCGGGGATTTCTTGTCCCAGATTGCCGTGTTCGTCGACGAAGCGCGCGCCCCTTCTCTTCCTTCGGCCCGCGTCGACCGTCTCATCTGTTCCCCTCAGTTGGTGGCCGCCTTGGAACAATCGCACACCCGTGTCCGCTTCGCCCAGCAGTCTTCGTTCGCCTTGCAAGCTCATTACCAGCTGCTCGCCCAGCCCCCGGTCATCCACGTCTTCGGCATCTCGGTCAAAGGTATTTGTTTTCACGTCGATATAGACGGCATCCTTGTCCACCAGGACACCCCCGACATCTGACATTGGAGCGAACAGAATTTTCTGCTTTTCTCCTAATCTTCGTCTGTTGGACTTGCCTGTCGCTTTGGCGATGGCCTGGTCGAGGTATGGTGTTGGACAGGGATCCGGCAGAGCCTCAATCTCCTTGACCGTCAAGTCTCCCACACCCGGGATATGTACTCTCGCATTCAGCGCGGGAAAATTCGTGCCCCGCAGGTAACCGTACAACGCAATTTGCCGGTCGCACTTTGCGTTCTCCTCGATCTCGGTCGGCGGCGTGACGTCCAGAAAGCGGTCTGCGAGGCAATAGGGATGGCTGTTCCTCCACACCAGTGGTCGGGGATTTTTCATGACCGACAGAAAACGAGACAGATTATGTATCTCCCGATCAGGGTATCGGCCGTTGATCACTCCCGACAGGTAGAACAATTTCGCGCCCTGATAGAGTTCCGACCAGAATCGATGTTTTAATCTCTTCTTCGCCATTCGGAGTGAGCTCTGTTTTTTAAAGAGATCCAGATGTGTGAGGATGCCAAAGACATTCCCCGGCATGCCGGACACGCCGAGAGCATTCAGAAACTCCATGGTCTCCATCTCGAAGCCATAGTTCCCATCAATCATCAGGAGCACGATATCGGCGATCTTGGCGACATCTATCATCGCTGCCAGCGAGTCCGAGGGACATTCCAGGAATGTGAGGCGTCTGCGCTTGGAGGTCACCACTGTGAGTGGTCCAGTCGGATGAGAGAGGGTTTGTTTGGAGTATCGTCGGATCAAGCTCTTGATCAGCGTGGTCTTTCCCACTCCGGGGGGTCCCACAACGGCCACAATAATGGGAGGCGCTTCTTCTGGGATCCTGTCCACCTGTGGGACATGGAACCTTTTCTCTCGGATGTCGCTCGACCGGACTGCTTGCTTTGCGAGCCGCCCGGGATTGGCGACCGCGAAGGCTTTGACATTTTTCTCTCCCTTCTTGGGTTTTTTCTTCTCTTTCGAGGCTCGATGTGGTCTGTTTGACTGTGTCTCCATGTTCCCTTGCCGCGTTCGCTCACCACTTGTTCTTCAGAGCCAAGGTCAGCGCAGCTGCGCCATGGAAGGTGAAAAGTAGAAAATTTGGCCAAGACCTACAAGGTGGCTATCGATAAACGGAGATGAATTCCGAGACCAAGTCTACCCTGGCCTGGACAACTGATGGGACTGGAAGAATCTAACGAGACCGTCTCAGCGGAGCAGGGTTGTCATAATTTACCACCACCCTCTAACTTTGTATAGCTCAATTCTGGAACCCGCCCTGACTTTGTGCACAGCGGCTCGACTACGGCAATGGCAGTCCGTCCATCAGGACAGGCATTGGTTCACCATTTGAATCGCCGACACTGTCATGATGCTTTGCCGTGCTTCCCTTGGGCCTCCACGTGCTAACAGCCGGGATATCAGCCTTGAATTTCTCCACCGTCGTTCCGTACGCCTTGGGTGTTAGCTTCATTAACGTGTGAAGGGGCACCTCCATCCAGGGCGACTTCTCCTGCGGGATATCCATGAAATAAGCATAGATACATCTGACAATTGCCTGATGACTGCCACTGGTTAGTAGAGCGCTCGTGGTTTCCTGCCGTGGCCTTTTCAGGAAACCTACGTGATGATGATGATGTTCTCTGAGCGCTCAAGTTCCATGATGATCGGCTCCAGCCGAATAACGACATCCCTGTAGGACTCTCCACCTCGGTAGCGGTAATTGTATTTGTCGTCGTCCCGCGCCTGAAAGTCTTCAGGATACTCTTCGGAGATTTCCTGGTACTATGTGGATCTCAGAGGGCGGCCGAATCGGCGGAGGCAATACCACTTACCGTCATTCCATCACACACTCCGGAATCCAACTCATCTAACGCTTTCCATTGCAATTTTTCCCATCCCAGCTCGCCCACAAGATGCTGAGCTGTCTGAGAAGTCCGCTTCAAGGTCGAGGTCCAGATTGTTAGAGGTTCATCCTCTGGAATCCCTGATTTTCTCACAAGCTCCGGGAGCAACTTTGCATACCTCTGGCCGCGTTCGGAGAGGTCTGCGTCGCCGCCAATTTTGCCTTGAAGATTAAACTCCGACTCGCCATGCTGAGGAAGGTTAGCAGGTCCGACAACGGGGCCGCCGACGCTCCGATATCCTACTCACCCTCGATAGCCAGATGCTTCGGGGCTTGATATGCAGGTTCGTGAGATAGTAGACCAGTCTTGATTGAAGGTAGTCCTTGATAACATTGACCACAACACGAGCCCTGGAAGCCATGAGTCAAACTGTTCCATCCTATTGCACTCGGCTGTTCTTACCCAATGTTGATGATTTTGACATAGGTCAAGTGCTTTTCAGACTCGTCGATGGTCTGGTACACTTTTTCGTAGTTCCTAATTCGGTCGCGAAAGTCTTTGGCCGCTTCCTCTGGGTCCTGGCTGTCGGCCCGGTTAGCCAGGAAACGGAGGGACGCATCTGAGTCGCCGTACCCAATGTAGTCTGGTGAACTTGTCTTCACTTCCAAGATGTTTGACATGATCAGATTTTCATCATCACACTTGCTCTCGACAAAAAGGTCTGCCCAAAGACGTCAGCCGTGGTCCGGAAGGACTCAGCGAGAGCTTACGCAGCACGTTCGCATCGGTGAGTTTGTCGTAGATCCATTTTCGGCGCGACTTTGTCGAGTTCGTGGCGTCGAGAATGGCGACTTTGTTGTTCTTGTTCTGCAGCCATTTCAACATGTCTGCAAGGGCCGCCTCCGCCGCCGCTTTCCGCGCCTTCTCTCCTTCGACATTATTCACGTCGAAGAAGGTGGCATCTGGGTGGGGATTGTCGGATCGTCGGTATTTGCCCACGTTGAATACTTCGGCATTTACCGATGTCCATCGCAGGTAACGCTTGACTGTAGCCGGTCAGCGAAGAGTGCCAATTTTTTCTCTTTCAACACCATAACCAATACAAACCTTTGCCCGCAATGAGACTCTTGCCCCGAGCCGGTAGGCCGACCATCACGACGACGATCTGGACCGCATCGGCCTGTGGAGGATTCAGTCAGCATGATGAACAAAACCGGGCAAAACGGCATACTCGGTTTGAGATAGGGAGTAGCAATGGTGCCATGGTTTGTGCTCAACGACACAAGAACGTCAATGGAAGTAAGATGTTTGAAGAAGACGACAGTGATAATGCATCAAAAGGCGGCCCGGCAACGTCGTGTCCTTTCCCTCAGCGCACAAACGTAATTTTGATCACTACGCTCCACTCCAGCCGTTGGCATGCCAGCATTTGCTGATACCGACTGCCGTTGTGGTGCGCTTACTCTCTTGGATTGGACTGGCGTCTAAACAGATTGCCAGGGTCGCCCACTGATATTCCGCGATCGTAAAATGAGGTCCGGGAGCCTGACTGACGTCGTCGTGAAACAGAGAGTTCGAGAACAGTTTGCGCCACAGAAAAATAGTCCGCTGATCTGTCTATCACACCACTTCTCTTTTTGAGGCAGATGTCTAACCAGGGTAGGATCCGAGATATCCTTGTGGCTCAACATAGTTTTTCCAGTACTTTTCGTCCAGGTATCGGAGGATTTAGGAGGTGCTCGCCCCGCAAATGAAATGAGCAGATCTTCTCCACCAAGGCTCGGGCTCTCCAAGGGAACAATCCTCGCCGATTGGCCGAAATCCAGGCAAATACTGTCACCCTGCAGCATTTGGCGGGTATTCGCAAGGCTGCAACATGGCTACCCACTTTGCCTCGGCTGAAGCGTGGTGTTGTGGTTGAAAAGAAGGCCGCAAGCTTGCCCCCGAAGTGCAGGAGGCTGAACAAGGCACAATATCGCACACAGAAGAAATGAGGATCGGCAGAGGAAGCAAGTCTAATGGAAGTACTTACGCTGTCCGGGTTCTGCAGCACTCGATTCAGGGAACTACGGCTCAGCATAGCGAGCGGGCTGGACTGTCTGAAACTCATGGTGGCGACCAGAGCTCCTCTAGCCCGGCTTCGGCGCGGAGGGGTCCCTGTCGGTGGAACGACACACCTTGGGCTTTCGATCACCGTGTGGCCTGGTTGTAGGCACCAGGACGTGCTATGAAGCGGATTCTGAATGCGCGTTGTCTGTCGCCGAAGGCAGATGTCGGCTGCCTTGTCTGCGAAAGTGTAGATTCGGATCGTCGGGAAGAGAGAGAGTTGGTTTTTGTTTGATCTGTACGCTGCGACGCGTAGGTCTGGGAGTCGGCAAGTTGCAACGAGCAGTTGGTACAAGCTGAGGTCTAATAAGCCAGTCTCAGATTAGGTCATCGGGTTCTTCAGGAATTAGAGTTGCTTATCACCTAGAGTTTGCTTAGTTCTGGGCGTCGGCATCACTTATCAGCCATGCCAACGCCCGCCACCCAGACTCTCCTGGCTTGAATTATGTTGGCCTTGCCGACGTCCTAGCTGCGCCTTCGCGACCGTTTCCCTTGACTACAGCCTGTCACTGGGTGAACGTCTGGACATCCCTCTGCTGGAGCGCGATGCAACAGATGCGTCACCACCATCACAACCGAGCAGGGAAAGGAAGGAAAGGGCACCGCTGCTTTGTTATGGACAGACGCATGACGAGGCTAGAGGTGCTGCATGGGCATGAATAGCCACCTCTCCATTACATCTTTTCCGCTTCTGCAGACGAGAATACAGGGCCATGACCCCGATGGTCCAGAGACCGAACACTAGGTCTACGTGTTATGCTTTGCCATGGCTTTCACCAGAAACCCATCTCGAGTATTGAGTGAGCGGAGCAGAAGTGGGACCGGGAGGAACGTGAATGAATCACCCCGAGTCAGCACCATACACAACATCCTCAACCTTGAAAGAGGGCAGTGAAGGAGCGCAGTGACTGGTCTCCTCCACTCTCAGCAAGTCAAGACTTTGTACCCACAATCCGGAGATCGACCCGATTTGCACATTCCCAGCTGACATGGTTGCCTCTGGTTTGCGGATCGAGAAGCTGTCTCTTTTGGTTTGGTCGCGTCATATTCGCGGTTGGATCACTCGTCGTTGTCTCACCACAGGAAGTCTACTGGTTGATGTGGAGGAAAGATGAGCGGAAGTAATACTTGTTGCGGAGGCGCCGATCAGCATGCGCCTGGTGACCACGGCGAATGGATAGGTCAGATCGGTCTTCCCAAGACGTTGTGTCAATATTGTGTCAATCATGGTGTAATGCATCCTTGACTCAAGACGTTGTCAGATTGCGGGGAGGAGAGACTGAGTGGCAACAGGAGAAGCACAAGGGTAACCGTATGGAAGGGGGAGAGAAGAAAATAAGTGAGAACAGAGAAAAAGGAAGTGGCTAGGAGAAAGCAGCCAAATGGATAGCTGACAAAGGTAACCAGAGTGGCACCGGGGATGGTGATTGAAGTTAAAAGTCCGGTCAAGCAGAATGACTTGAAGATCGGCAAGAGATAAATTGCCACACCAGCGAGATTTGTCTCCTACAACCGTGTCAAAGCACCCTCCTGAGATTGTACGATCGCGATCAGATTCGCTTAGACATCCACACACCTGTACTCAGGAAGGTCCTTTTGGCTTGGCGAGCGGAACAGCGACGAACTCCCGGTCCAGCGATTCGACGGAGCCAGTTCCAAGTGGCTTCCGGACCAACGCCTGAGACGACCGATTAATGGAGTAAATTTGGGTTCTACCAAGTCCTGGCAGATGGTGGAGCTGACCGAAATATCTGCTCTCGAAGCAGGGTTTCCAAACGCGACCGTTCAACGAAGGTCTGGTAGGTCTGTGCAAAACAGGTCAGTCAGCAAGTCGCGACTATTGCTATGGGGGGGTGATCAGAGTGTCTCGATCAGATCTAAGCCATGTCAAAGGCTGTGGTCGTCACCGCTTTAGCTACGTTGACCGTCGTGAATTGTAGAATAAATCATCATGATGAGGAGGGTGGAAGGTAATGAAATCTAATCCAATGGATCGACTTACCCACGACTATTCATCCGACCAGATATTGATCAATATCTGTTGCACCAGATATCAGCATCAATCTCTGGCACCGCTTGTGCAATACGGTCATTGCTGGCCAGGTCAGGCTTGACGTGCTCGTCTTGGTCGACCGAAGCCGACTTGGACATATGCTTGTCTTTTATTGTGTCGATTCATCATGTGCCAAAACGGAAAATGTTGGAGTCGAGCGTACCGATCAAGCTGGTCCACGACAAAATCTGCAGAAACAAATGGTCAGCCTCCGGGTTCGAATTGATATGACCATCTGTGGAGGTGATATGGTTCAGAAATGCATGAATGGTTGTAAAAAGAATGTCTGCATCAGAAGATCTGAATAAGACTCGTCATCTAAATGAATTCATCATGGAAGAGGCTGCGCACGCGAAAAGCAGAAAGCTCGACCTACCGAGTCAAGCGCCAACGGCATCACATCAGCTGGGCTGTTGCCGAGGTCAGCGTTGTCCGAATCGAGATAGCCAACCAAGAATGCCGAGAAAAAGAACTTTGATCAGCGGGCGAGGTTTTCTAGGCCTGCCGCAATGGGGCATTTCCATCAAGGCCAGCAGCTTGGAAGCGCTGTCGGAGCCCAGTGCCATTCATCAGAAGTTCGATTCGGAAGTGTGACCAGTTGCATACCATTTATACTGACAGAGTCTGTGTTGTCTATGCCGCAAAGTATTAGCGTCGGTTCGCCAAACATTTGTATCATATGATAGAGAACAAATGTGATCAGACACAGCATTGGTATTTCGTCGACGACCCGAAAGTCTCAGCCGGTAATTTCCAGCGTATATTTTTGAAACAAATCATCATGATAAAGGATTGGTGCCGGTTTTCTCAACACACGTACCGAGGAGATCCAATGAAGAGTGGTTCGGCGAAGACGAGGAGGGAGGCCATGGTAATCTGTAGTACACTACTCGACCTGGTCAGCAATGGTTCGGGCAAGAGAAGTTCGGAATCATGGTGCCACCACATCGTTCAGACTGACGTGCGTTGCAAATCGAGTTTCATGCCCAGTAGGGTCAAAGACTCTAGTTTGTTCGGTATAGCAATTCATCCCCAGAGATGTGCAGACATGGACAACCGTACTAACCTCCTCACATTTGCCTGTATCCATCGGCCAAATTTTTTCACGATACCACGTCCTGGGCATAACTCGCGCTCCTCAACAGGGCTCGAGGATCGATCGATCGACGCTTTCCACAACCATGGCGCCAACTTCGCTCCTATTTGGTAGGGGGTCACATCGAGGATGAGGACGCTGTGGTGTCAATCCTGTCTGATCAGCATCTGGAAGCGGGAAAGCTACGAAGACTGGTGAGCCTGTTCCCCGAGACTTCTGCACAGAACGGTCGATGTGCTGTCTACCATCGTATCGCAGCCATGGAACCGCCCGGTGCACCATAGGCCATTCTGACATCCCTGGTGCGATGACGATGAAGAAGTGATGAATTAATTTGGCGCGGCTCAAAATCCCAGACAGGCCTGAGTGAAAGTTTTCGTTCCATCCAGGAAAGGGAGGATCAGGCCGACAGGCTTGGCGCTCTTGGCGCGCTTGTCTAGTTTCCGCAGTCTAAGCTGAGTTAGGCTTAGGCGGATGTGAGTTGAGCTGTATTTGGGATGCAGGCTTGCCCAGGGTGAATGGGTGTAGCTTAATAGCCGCCGTGCCATAACTTTGGCAGGGCCCGTCCCAATGCCACCCGCACACCATATGCACCTTTGACTTGACTCTCACATCGCGTCGACATCCCGGACCCCGCTCACCTCTGTTGTTCTGGCGCCTTCACATCCATCATGCAGGTTTTCGGTAAGCTCGTCCCGTCAGCGGCCAATGACGGTCAGCACCTTCATTTCCTGGCTTCTAAAAATCTCCGGCTGGACCAGTCCACCACTATCGTCTCAGGTGTCGTCCCCTGTCAGTCTTTAGCGACTCTGTCGCGAAAAGAATAGAACAGCCTGCTATTTCCAGATCAATCTACGGCTATTATCTGTTTCCCTTACCCATGTCACCTCCCACCTTATCACCATTCCACTTCGCTTTTCTATTCCGACCATGGCGCCCATATCTGAACCGATATGGCGGCTGTCGAATCGAGATGTGACATGACCAGGCCCGGCGCTTAGCAGTTGTACCCAGACGCCGTGGTTGGTCCGGGTCGAGCATTCAGGTCAACGTCTTCACCATGACCAGGTACATATTCAGCCGGTGTTGCTGAACCATCGTGGTTCAGCCAGGCTAACGTTTCAGAAGCCGACCGTTGTCCACGGCTCGCGCTGAATACTCGCCCTCAAGAGGGTCGCCCATCCATCCTCCACCACCTCCTCCTCTTCCTCCACCGCCGAGAGATGGCATTCCCTCAGCCTCGCCCTCGCCCCGCGGCAATGTCCCTCCCCCGCCCCCTCTGAGGACTAATTTTCCTAGCGCTCCAAGCGGGTCTGTGATTCCAACGCCTGTGTCGACCAGTTCCCTCTCGAGTCCATTTTCACAGATCAACTCGACCGCCTGCGTCCCGTCGGCTGGGTCTGCATCGAGGAATCTATCGTCCATGGCGGCGCGCCTGGCCGGAGGCTACAGTGTGCCATACGATCCGAGGGAATGGGTGGGTGACGCGCGCAGGGCGTCGATGATCGAGCAAGACGCTGGCAATGCCACGCATGTGGAGGGTATTCTATGCCAGCTTGATCGTGAACAAGGCCGCTAACGACCGGACAAACAGAAGGACTCTCCAGTCCACCGCCCCCGTACTCACCCCCGCCTCGTTCGCGTGAGGTTGCCGCATGTACCAGTGCTGGCTCGACGATGTCTCCCGCAGATTCAACGTTCACCGCCGGGAACCCATCACAGACCAATACCCCCGCGAGTACCATTGGCATTATTTCCCCCCTCAATCAAGGCACAAGCCAGTTTGCAGAGAGCACGCGGACGAACGCGGGCATCTCGACGGCCAGCACACAGTATTTTCCAGCTCCGCCAGCGCGCCCCCCGGATGCTGACCGTCGTTCTTCACTCCTGGTCATTGCGACCCGAGGCCACGACTCCACATCTAGCTCGTCACGAACGATGGGAGGGAGGCCGACCTCTTTATCAGGCTTATCCATGGTTCTCAATGGACCCCCATTTGGCTATGGTTATGGTCCTGTTCTCACGAATCCGCCGTCGGCTGAAACCGTCGACAGCGCGCCGGCTGCTCGGAGAGCGGTGTCGGCAGGTGGATTGTCGTCTTATTCATCGAGCCAGAGCCGAAGCGGACCCGCGTCGAGATCATCATCACGACAAAGACGATGGCAGCCAGGAATGCCCCTCCCAGGGCCGCCACCAGGCCCGCCCCCATCATCTTCGCGATCACAAAGCGCCAACGCGATACGTTCCGCGCACAGTGCGAGTTATCCTGCGGCCGCTGGAGCGCGAGCTCAGCCCCATCGGGTCCCGCTCCCAGTGCCGCTCTTGAGTCCATTGCCGCCAACGCCCGCCGACTGGTCAGAAGAGCGGCCGGTGCGCACGACACCGCGGCCGACGATTTCACTCCATATCCAGACGACCGATCTTCAACGACCTCATGGACCGGAAAGCACAGTCTCTTATACAGATGGAGAAGACATCCTCAGTGTTGAAAGTTCAAGCATGACGCCTGCGGGCTTGACTCGGAGCGCCGCCCTGCGTGATCCCTCTGCCAAAGGGCTCCACGAACGGCGAAAGCTCCGAAGGAGCGTGCAGGAGAGGCATCTCGCCGAGTTGAGTGCTTTGAGCGTGAATACCAATCCGTGGGCAGATGCCATGACATCGTCGGCCTCAGCTCGTAGCCCCAGTCATTCGCCCGTCGCCATATTTGAAAGGCCACGATCATCCGGGCACCAGTCGGCATTCACCCTCTCAGAAAATCTCGACGACGAGCCCGAAACCGAAGCGGCCGAGGACTCGCAGAAGGGGAAACAGGTGTGGGAGGAAGACCGTGTGATTGCCCGTTCACCGGTGGAAGCCGAGAATCTTCGCCCGAGGCTTTCAGTGCGTCGAAGTTCTTCACGCCAACCAAATGGCAACGAGGACGTCCCTCCCAAGGCATTGCCCACCCCACCGTTGAGCATGAAAAATCCCATGTCGGCCCACAGCGTCCTGCCCTCTGCTGCATCCTCCGTTTTTGACGTGGGCCCCACCGAGTCTGACGAATTCATCGAGCAGTCGGCTCGTCGCCATCGGAGGTTTCTCCTTCAGGAAAGATCGGCGGCCAATGACGGTGAACGACTCAAGATCTTTGCAGACTATGTGGTGAAAGAATCAGAGCTGAGAAGACATCGTTATGCCGCTGCCTTTGCGGACGGCACCTTTGACGTCGAACTGGTTCGTCAGCGTTTGTTTGACGGAACCAGTGCCCTGGGGACTGCTCAGGATCATGGTGATCCTGACCAGCGGGATGGAAGAGAAGCGAGCATGGATCCCGAGATGAGATCTCGTCCCGAGACGATGTGGTGGAAAGATTACAAACCGGCCCTGTCGCCGATTGCGAGCCTCAGCAACGATGAAAAGAGCTCACGCGGTCGTACGGCAAGCAGGTGGTGGGAGTCACAAACGGGATCTCTTAGCGACGGTGGAGATCGGCAAATGAAACGATCGAAACGGGAATCAAAATACATGGGCCTTTCGGCCGCGCTCATGCAATCGATCATGGCCGAGGCCGACACGCCCTCCCAGGCTGATGGTCCAGCTCGAGAAGGAGAGAATACCGACTATCCGGACGAGAAAGCGAATGTGAAAGCTTTCGGTTTCTACAGCGACGACGGCACGGCACAAGCGGCGTCGCAGCCGATTTCCCACTTGACGACCCCGGCTTTGCTGGACATTTCCAGATTTATCACGTTGCCTCCGCCGTACCCCCGACACTTCCCCGCCGTGAACAACAGTCACCCCGACCTCGCGGCGTACCGCAGCACGGTGCGAACATTGAGCGATTTAGGCGAGCTGCGAACTCGCAAGTCGCGCCATCATCTGAGCGTTGAGGCTCTCCGAAACGACCACAGACAGAAGCTGGCTGAAGCGCGACGAGCGTTCAAGTCTAATGTGCAGATGCAGGTGGCAGAAGGTAACATAAGCTATGCTGACGCTGCCGAAGCGGAAAAGACCCTTCTATTGGAGGAGCGCCATGCCGAGAAAGATTGTTTGCAAGCAGAGTTTGATATGTTGCAGGATGTCGTGATCAATCCCTCGCACGACCTTCTCGTCAGCCGCATCACACAGCTGGATGCCAGCCTGGCGGAACTCGAGGCCAAGCTTGTCAGTGACATCCACCTCCCGAATCCGGATCTTGTCCAGCAAGAAGGGGATGACACCCCGGAACTGTTGGAATACCTCACCTTGATCAAGTGGCTGTTTGAGACGCGCGAGCAGATTCACAAAGAAGTTTTCGACTTGCTCACCGAGCGGAATGAGAAATACAAGAGCATTGTGCTGTTGCCATACCGGCAAGCCAACAACGTAGATAAGATGAAGGACACGGAGGACTTCTTTGTCCGAGACAGTTTGCAACGACGGAAAACGTTTGGCGAAGAGTCCCTTTCGCGATATCGCTGGCTCTTGACCGTGGTGGAGGAAAACGTTGCTCGCGGCGTCGAGCTGCAATCTTCAGCCTTTTGGGACATTGCTCCTGGAATCCTGGATCTGGTGCAGAGAGTGCCGGACGACATGCAGCAGCTGGGCGCCATCTCGATCCCCGAAGCCGAGTATAAAGAAAATCCATCATACCGCCGGTTCCCACAGCAATACCTGTACTCGTTACTCGATCATGCCGAAAAGTCGACGTATCAATTCATTGAATCGCAAGTCAATCTTCACTGCCTCCTCCACGAAGTCAAGGGCGGCCTGCTGGCGGCGCGGTGTCGACTCATGGAAGCGCAAAAGGCGCACGACGACAGGAATGGAACTCCTACTGGTCGGAGCGCGATCATCGACACGGTCAAAGAAGAAGAGGCTATGACGGTCGAACTTAAGCAGCACGTGTCGATGATTGAAGAGCAATGGCAGGAGGCGTTGGGGGGGGAGCTTCAAGGAACCAAAACGAGAGTCAAGACGATGCTTGAGGCCGTAGGAGGCTGGGAGGATTTAGAACTAGAACAAGCAGGGGGGTAATAATGACTGATGATCGTCATTCTCTCTCATATTGGCTATCAAGTGGAGATGGTGCTGCACTATCGCTCGCCCTTGCCCAGGAGTTGGAGATGTGATGGACAACCAGGGAGGAGAATAAAACATGCATGCATGTAACTTGGTAGAAGACAGTCCAGCTCGATTATCCTCTGTCCATCTTCCAAGTTCAAGCAATGGCCATACCAACAGACCGCCTGATTAGTTGCACAAATTCGAGATCACGTGATTTTCTACAGACTCGGTTCTACGGCACAGAGGGAATCCTCAAGTGGGCCCCAATATTTGCGAACTCGCTCTATAGCCAAGTATTGACGTCTTATGTCGATCTTGATCGACATACATATGGCAACCTCAGCCGCCTCTTCCTTGTTCTCTTGAGTGCCACATGCCCTCCGTTGATGATCGTCCGCTCTAAGTCGAGATTGCCAAACCCTAATATCCAAACAGACGAGGGAGTGCGGTTGGGAATCCTGGTCTCCGCCCCAGTCACCCCAGTGTTGTACAGGTTATACACGCGGCAGGACCACAATGACGTCGGTTTCACAGAACATAGGAGGCCTTGCATTGCTTAAGAACATGCTACATACTCCAGATGGGGTGTCCAAGTGTAACCCCAGACTCCGGCCTTGTTTTGCCTTCCCTTTTGCTTTTGGCCCATTTCTCGAGACTTGACGGTGTTGCTCCAACTTGAGATTTCTCTGTCTTCTCTCTTCCTATCCTCTCCCCCCATGACCATGGCTGAAAAGAAGACACGCGATTCTTATGACAGTGACCCGACTGCGACAAATGTTGAAGATGCACGGCCACGAAAGAAGAGTTTCCTCGATGTCGATACGGACAAGTTGAGCGCTGCTTTCGAAAATCCGCTTGCCGATGTACCCAAGGAACAGCTCCTTCGCGATGTTGAAATGTTTTGTCGCGACCACGACCTGATGGACCACCTTGAGGACTTCCAAAAAGGTGCTCTCGTGGCACAGGCACCGATGGAAGCCCAAAATCTCAAGGAGCTGTCGCCAGAGGAGAAAGAGGTGCTCAAGCGTGAGCATACCCATCGATGGTCTCAACCATTCACTCTGTATTGGCTCGTCATCATGTGCTCTCTGGCGGCGGCCGTGCAGGGCATGGACGAGACAGTCAACAACGGGGCCCAAGCCTTGTACCTCAAGCAGCTCAACATCACCACCGAGCGGTTCTCGCAAGATATGGTCGAAAACCTGACTGGTCTCGTCGTGGGCGCACCATACTTGGCTTGCGCCGTTCTGGGTTGCTGGCTGACGGAACCGCTGAATCGGATTTTTGCTCGACGAGGGACCATCTTCATTTCTTGTCTCATTGCCGCAATTGCATCGGTGTGGGAAGGCGTGGCCAACTCCTGGGTCAACCTCTTCCTGGCCAGATTTGTTTTGGGATTGGGAATCGGCTCCAAATCTTCCACGGTCCCAGTCTACTCTGCCGAGTGCGCGCCCGCACCGATCAGAGGGGCTCTTGTCATGATGTGGCAAACCTGGACCGCCTTCGGGATCATGCTGGGAAACATCATGGGCGTAGCCTTTGGCGGTCTGGCCCCCGATCTCGGTTGGCGACTGATGCTGGGAAGCACGGTCGTGCTCCCTCTCATTGTATGCGCCCAGGTGTACTTCTGTCCTGAGAGTCCCCGGTATGTTGGCGAATGCTCGGACCGGTTGATGACCGCGGTCAACTAATTTTCCAAAGATGGTACATTCAACACCGGCACCCTGAGAAAGCATATCGGTCCTTCCGACGCTTGAGGCCGACCGATCTGCAGGCCGCCAGGGACACGTACTATACATACGTCGGTGTCGAGCTGGAGCGCAAGGCCAATAAGGGAAAGAATCTCTTCACGCAATTCATTGAGCTCTTCACCGTGCCGGTAAGTCTTCCTTCCGCCAATGGCGAACGGGCTGCTGATCAGGCTCAGCGAAATCGGCGCGCAACTCTCGCAACCTGGATTGTCATGTTTGGGCAACAGGTAAGACGACTCTCTGTTTCTCAACCTTTGATTCATTCATTGCCGTCCTCTCGCTCGACATGGCTTCATTTCGCCTTGACGTTGTGCTGGGGAGCGCCTTCCGGACGGTCTTTCATGAGACGGCCGTGGCTGGATCAGCTTTGGAGCCGGCAATGCAAAGCTCACTCAGATCCGTGCTGAAACCATGCCCCGGGTGACCACGAATCCTTGATTATATGCTCTTGGAACCCTGTATGGAGTAATCATCTTCGATTCTGATGCCCTAACCTGTCTTTAGTTCTGTGGCGTGAACGTCATCGCCTACTACAGCACCACCATCTTCATCCAGTCTGGCTACCAAACGTCGACGGCGCTTCTGGCATCGATGGGCACGGGAATTCTCAACTGGGTCTTTGCCGTTCCTGGTAAATCATCTATACCTCTCTGGCCATCCAACTACTAACCCGGCCGCAGCTCTCTTCACGATCGACACGTGGGGCCGTCGCAACTTGCTGCTCTTCACTTTCCCTTGGTTGGCCGTCTTCCTGCTCTGGACGGGATTCAGTTTCTGGTTCAAAGAGAATACAAAAAGGCTGGCCATGGTGACGACGGGCATGTACCTTTTCGAAGTCTTTTACTCTCCCGGGGAAGGACCCGTGCCGTTCACCTATTCTGCAGAAGCATTCCCGGTTCACGTTCGTGACGTGGGTATGTCATGGGCCACCGCGACCACCTGGTGCTTTAACTTCATTCTGAGCTTTTCCTGGCCACGTCTGCTGTCCGCCTTCAAGCCTCAGGGCGCCTTTGGCTGGTATGGCGCCTGGTGCATCATTCTCTGGTTCCTCATCCTCCTGTTCGTCCCGGAAACAAAGGTAAGATGACTGGTAGATCCTTTTCGGCCACACAATCTCACTTTCTCCCTTAGGCTTTGACACTCGAGGAATTGGATCAGGTTTTCAGCATCAGCACGCGGAAGCATGCAAGTTACCAGCTGAAGAATGCTTGGTGGCATTTCCGCGTGTGGGTGCTGAGGCAGAAGTTGGAGCCATTACCACCTTTCTACCGACGAGCGGAAAAGCTCAACGAAGCATGATTGGTGCATTGGTTATCAGTGGGCAGGGGCAAATAGAGGTCGCGTCTGGAACCCTCCTTCAACACACCCGACCTTTGCACCGAAAGTCGAGCAAACAGACACGGCGGCGCCAATTATACGGGGCAGTCCATGCACTCTCACTTTGGTTCACAACAAGATTCAAGTATGTAGACAAGTCAGGTCGATGGCGCCTCGGTTTGTCGAGACCGAGCCTGAATCTGTATCTCTTGCATCCTCAGGCCTCCGCAAAGACCCGCGGGGCAACACGGTCCGGGCCAGGAGATTGGGTCACGTGATCTCGGGAGTTGTCGGCGATTGCCCCCTCTGGCCTGCTGGAAAGGCTCGGCAATGTCGTCAGACTGCGGAGACGGCGCCCGCAGTCCATTTTCCACAGCCAACCATCCCACCTGGCTCTGCGGAGCAAGGGCTAGATGGCCATATACAATCGGTATAATGCTGCCTCTGCGTCCCGAAAGGAGGCACCCGGACCTGACATATAATCGACGGGCTGAGTTCTCTGTTGATCGCTTCCACGCCCGCGTGCTTCGTCTGTCTTCCTCCTCTCTTCCTCGCCCCTCTCCTCGCCTGCTGTGACCGGTGGAAGCAAAATTCCCGACGTGTATCCCTCCCTTGTACCGAGGCTTTCCTGATACTTACCTCGCGTGCCCGGGATTCGTGTTCCCCGACGGGACAAATTCACAGTTGCTCCGCGGATAAACCATCCTCAGCACTGCCCATCATGGCCACCAACGGCAATGCCAATGGCACGAATGGCCAGCTCACCACTGGCACGGGCCAGGAAAAGATCAACTTGGATATCGTCACTCTCACTCGATTCTTGACGGAAGAACAAGCAAAGCACAAGGAGGCAACGGGTGATTTCACGTCAGTTGACCGCAAGAGCCCCCCGAGCCAGGGTGACGGAGACTGACTGGCAGTCTTTTCTAGACTCCTCTGCCACGCGCTGCAATTCTCGTTCAAATCGATCGCCTATTACATCCGACGGGCGACGCTGATCAATCTGACGGGACTCGCTGGATCATCGAACACGACGGGCGATGATCAAAAGAAGTTGGATGTCATTAGCAACGATCTCTTCATCGCCGCGATGCGTGGGTCCGGGAAATGTCGGGCCCTGATTTCTGAAGAGGAAGAAAATGTGATATACTTTGACGACAGCTCCAATGCCCGATATGTCGTGGCTTGCGACCCAATCGATGGGAGCAGCAATCTGGACGCCGGTGTCAGTGTGGGCACCATCTTCGGGATCATGAAACTACCAGACAGTGTGATTGGGAAGAAGCCGACGGTCGAAGATCTCCTCATGCCAGGAACAGAGTTGCTGGCGGCAGGGTAAGGAAGACCGACGATGCAAGAAGGCGAGACAAGACTGACACCACTAGTTTTACCATGTATGGTGCCTCAGCCCAACTCGTCCTGACCATGAAGGGCGGCACCGTCAACGGCTTTACTCTGGTAAGTCTTGGATCAGCCGTGATCTGCGCTTGAGTTGCTCACAGCACGAAAGGATAACTCCCTTGGAGAATTCATCCTGACACACCCCAACATGCGGATCCCCAAGAAGCGGGCCATCTATAGTGTGAACGAAGGCAACTCGCTCTACTGGTCGGACAAGACCAAAGCCTACTTCGAGTCCCTGAAATTCCCGGCCAAAGAAGGGGGCAAGCCCTACAGTGCGAGGTATATCGGATCCATGGTGGCGGATGCGTATCGGACACTGCTCTACGGCGGCATTTTCGCCTACCCGGCAGACAAGAAGAGCCCCAAGGGCAAACTGAGGGTCCTGTACGAATGCGCGCCCATGGCCCTGGTGATGGAGAATGCCGGTGGCAAGGCCGTCAACAGCAAGATGGAGAGGATGCTGGAGGTCGTGCCGGAGAGTATTCACGACAGGAGCGGCATTTTCATGGGCAGTGCGGAGGAGCTGGACAAGGTGATTGAGGCACACAAGTAACCAGCTTTGGGATGATGATTTTGTGCACCTTTCTGCTACCGGCATGGTCTACAAGTCCGGTGCTGCTGATGATCGCATGATTTGAGCCTGCCATTGGATGAGTTCTGTTCGGCGACCTTGTAAATGGATACCAATGCCGAATGAGTTGGGAGTCAGAATTATTCCTGTAAGCGAATCATTCTCTGGCACATCTAGCCGAGCCAGATTTCAATCTCATCACGTCGTCTTCAAGCCTCTTCATCACTCAGTTCCATGTCCTACCACCACCGTCAATAGTCAGTATTGGCTGTTTGTTCATTCCTACTTCTTTCACCGCCGCAGACCTGCGTTAGCTCCTTCAAGCCCTGCACTACGCTCTCTTCAAGTGTGTTTCTCGTCTCGTTCCCCGTGCTGCCAACTAGGCGCGCAAACTTGCCATAGCGAAGGTCACTGAGGGCGCCGACCGTCTCCTGTAGTTGGGACAGCAGGTCTTGGGCTTGAGAGTCGAGGAGCGAAATCTCGGATTCTAGCGCCGTGGTGGCAGAGGAGAGGTCGTGGAGGAGTTGGCCGCTCCTATACTGGATCCGCCGGCGTGAATAAAATTCGGTGAAGCCTGAAGCTCCGAAGAGGGCCGTGTCCATTTGGTGGTCGATGGATACATTTGGATTGTGGTCTGGCGAGGGTATAGGAGATAGTGAAGGTGAAGTGGTGCTTGCGCTGTCGTCGTCATCGTCGTCATCGTCATCGGATTGATTATGATCCAGGCTGTAGTCAGCTCCACGCTTCCGCTTCTTGCCTTTTTTAGTCTCCAGCCTCACTCCTCTTTCAACACGGTCTCCTGCCCCCATCTCAGCACGAATACTCCTCGCCAACCTAGCCTTCAGTGCCGTGCTGCGTTTACATTCGCGGTCGATGTTCTGCCGGACCGTGTCGATGTCGATGTTACGTTGGAACTGGAGGTCCCGGTACAACCGTCGGATGTCTGGGTTTGAGCGGGCCGAAGAGGGGAACAGGCTGGACTGAAAGGTTGAATAAGGTAGAATGGTGGGGAGCGAGGAGGGTGTGAGGAGGTAGGAGGTTAAAATTGAAGACTCGGTGATGGCGGATGAGGATGAGCTTTGCCGCCGTGGCATTTTGCCGACACAGATTTCCTGACTGCGTAGCAATTTAGGGTTCAAGTTCTGATTTCAATGTGGTGTTTGCTCGCTGGTGGATGAGAGGTTGGCTATTTTTGCTGTGTATGCCTTGAATATACTCTTGACAGACTCTCTTGTTGATCGACACACACGGGCTGCTCTCGCTAATTTCCCTCTCGAGTCTGGGTTATAGGCGTTGTCTCATGCACTACGGCAGAGAGCAAACCTTTCCCTGATTCAAGGCTTAACATGCCCTGGTAATCAGCAAGGGTCTAGATCTGGTGCTGCCGTGTTGACCTCGCTCAGGCTTTGGGCTCGCACAAAGCTCTCGAAGACGTGCGATATTCTGGATTGCAGATAGTCGAGATGTCGCAATATCTGGATCTTCTGGAATCGAAAATCGGATGGATGATTTTCTCCAATTTGCACTGGCAGACACTTTCAACACCACCGGTCACCTTCACTTGTGTCCTTGATTCCGCGTTCGAATGTGGATGCTCTGCTGTCACTCTCAAGTTGAGGCTGATCCTCAAGTCGACGAGGGGAAAGAGATCTGAAAGAGAGCAACAACCTGTCGAGCGCTGGCGTCTCGAAGCTGGCAATGAGTTGGACACAACTCCAAGGACACGGCGACTGCTAGTATCCAGCAATAGCACTGACCTTGGCAAGATCTCAGTCAGTCGGACACTCAAGAGGTCAGGATATCGAAAGTTGCTTGGATGAACATGCTGACACTCTCAGGTGAATGGTCGTCGGTCCTCTTGTGGTGAAGCAGGGAACGCGAGATCGAGGAGGCCAAGGCAGGAGACGCGTTCCGCCCGGCCAATCACAAAGCGACCCCTGGTCCCATTCCACGGCCAAAACTCCGAGAGTATTGCTGGAGAAAAGCACAGAATCTCGATGTCATTCTGCGCTTGCCCACCGACGGGCCAGGCATACCCACAGATAAGAGTCTAGAATCAGCACCCTTTTGAATTGCAGGATCTCGGGCTTTACCATTACCCAGGAAGCAGGCTCCGCCACTCAGAGCCGAAGCAAAAGCCGCCCGACATGGCGCCATCATCGGCGGCCGAGAGCAAGGCACTGTACCAGAAAGATGAAAAAGCTCTTTGTTTTCACGGCGAGTTGCTGTACGAAGCCAAGGTCCTGGACGTGAGGCGGTCAGATCCAAAAGACAAAGCCAGTCCACATGAGTACCGAGTCCACTACAAAGGATGGAAAAACACGTAAGTCATGAACCGACCACCCTTTCAACCATATGCACGGAAAATGGTCTATGGATGCTCTTGTCCGTCAGGCCAACGACATCTTGCTGGTCGGACCGCCGGAGTGGGGATTTCGCAAGTTCTCTCCAGGCTTCCGCGATTTCGGTCTCATACCGTCGCCAGACACGACAAATCTCACCCTTTAGATAGAGCTTGATCCTATTCGAGTAGAGCTGACGTTAACATTTAGTTGGGATGACTGGGTTCCACAAGACCGGCTACGTAAACTCACGGACGACAATAGAGAGCTCGCTGCGAACCTGCGTAGAGAACTGACGCAACAAACCGCACCCAAGTCCACCAGCAAACTGGCAACATCCAAAGGTCGAAGAGGTCAGGGATCGGAGATCGGCTCGGGGCGTGGCAGTGAAGAGCGACACTCGTCTGTTCCCGCTGGTGGTCGAGGCTCAAAACGCCCTCGCGACAACGATATCGAAAAGGTCGGTGTTTTCTTGTTTCCCTTGCTCGTATCCGTTTCTTGAAACGTGAAAAGAATAGCCATCTCGGTCTGGCGAGGGGTCCGCAGCGCATTGCAAACATAAGAGAAGAAGTCTCGCTCGGTTCGACATGCTGCTCCCGACGACTGTCCAGGAGGAGACAACTCCGGGAGCAAGGCGAACGGGAAACACGTGACACTCTGGATGCAGAAGTATAAAGCCATCCTGCGACTCCATGCACAGGGGGCGGCAGATGAAGTTTGAAGTCGAGAGGAATTGATTTGGTCCCTGCTGTCACATCCGGAACTGCAACCTACACCAACCGTTCTAGGGGCCTGAGTTTTGAGCGAGACCGTCATGAGCATGTCCATGCAACAATCGACTCGAAGGTTACCCCAAAGGAGGCAGTCCTTCGGCTCTGCACATGGCGGGGCCACCGTGATGGCGAGACGGGCCCATGAGAGTCCGAAGACGTGGTACACCCAAAGAATCAAGGAAGAACAAACAAGCTGGAAAAGTACACCCTCGCCAGAACAAGTCTGCACGGGTGAGACGAGGAGAGCGTTGGCGAGATCCTGACACGACTTTCACCATTCCCGCAAATGCCATCCGAAGCCAACATTCTGCTGCAATCTTCACGTTCAAAGAGACAGTTACCGGCCCTCCCCTACAATGACTACTTGCTTCTCTCGGGATAATGGACGCTGCTTACGTATGTTCATCATGACAGGAAGAGAGTTACTACACCCGTCCATCGATCCGAATTCCAATTCCCGACCACTTGAAGAACCTCCTTGTCGACGACTGGGAGAATGTCACCAAGTCATTACTTCTAGTTCCTCTTCCAAGTCAGGCGCCAGCCAACTTCATCATCGACTCATACTTTAACGAGGAGAAGATGAATCGGAGGCTGGGGTCGGTCGAGGCCGACGTTCTGGAAGAGTTTTGTGCGGGGATGAAGTTATATTTTGAAAAGAGCGTGGGGAAGATACTATTGTACCGTTTTGAGCGCGCCCAACTGGCCGAGGTGAGTTAGGGCTCAGCGGATTGCAGAGGAGCGCCAAATGGAATGCTAACAGGTGTTGGCTTTAGGTACGAAAGTTATGGGAATCAGGCAAATACCCTGAGTGGGATGGGAAAGGACCAGGAGACTGCTATGGTGCAGAGCACTTGACTCGCATGATCGGTATGCACTTTATTAGTCACACACACACACACTGACATTCGCGGCAACAGTCAACCTGCCAGAAATGATCGCGCAGACCAACATGGACGCACAATCCGTTGCGCGGTTGAAAGAGGAGCTCAGCAAGTTCTGCACCTGGCTGGCGCGGAACAGCGGACGGTTCTTCTGTGCCAAATATGAGAAGCCCAGTGCAGAATACATTGAGACTGCCAGGTGAACCTGCAGAGCGAGGCAAGCTGACAAAGAATTGCAACAGTGATTCCCGGGATTTCGTCTCTTCATGATTGTTGTCACGATGAGCGAGGAGCGGATGGAAGAGCGATGCAGAGGGTCAGCTCCAAAATGCTCCTCTGAGAAGACAAGTCGAATGGATGAGAGCTTGATATCAGGAGATAACAGCAAATGAGCATTGATACACTTCATTGAAACCTTTGTCCGGCTGCCTGAGCCGAGCTCCAACAATCCCTTCTGCTTCTCAAGAGAAAGTGTGCCGCTTGCACTGGCTGGACCTACAACAGCGAGTTTTCGAATCTGCCATAAAATAGTTGAAATGACACTGCATGCCCTGGAAAATGGGAGTCATTGATCATAGAAAGTCCAGGCTCGAACATCCACTGATGGCTGTGATTATACGACCGTGTGAAGCGCTGAACATCATGTCCGTGATTTCCATGACGGCTCATGGCCTGCGGTAAGAGGCGAGGAAAGGCCCGAATAATATGCGCGCCCGGAGGACCAGAGATCATAATCTTCAAGGCCGTGTCATGAGAAGATGACGAGTCATGGAGTGAGAGCACAAGAGATCCTAATGCAAGGAGGGCAATCGAGGCGACGATCAAGTCGAACCGAATCCAGGATTGGTGTCACGCCACGCCCAAATCCATCTCACAGCACCCAAGTCTCATTCTCACGTCAAGGCGAAAACGGTCACCGCCAAAGATGTGGTCGAAAGTCAAACAATGCACAGCAGAGGCGAGTCATCATGCAGGCACTGTCATCCCAGGTCATGGCGAAACAAATCGTCAAGCAGTCTCCATCGAGGCACGAAGCCGCGGTGCGGTCACGAGCCAGGTCACGGTCATCGATCGTCTGTCCCTTATCGTTGCTCACCTTGACCTTGGCCGCCGCCTTGTTGTTGTGCCGCCATGGCCGCATACCACATCTGAAGGTAGTTTTGGTATCCTCCATACGCAGCGTAGGGGTCGGCTCCGGCGGCCTGTTGTGGGGGTACAGCTTGCTGCTGTGCGGGCGGAATTCCTGGAGCGGGGTAGGCCGGTTGCTGTGGTTGTGGTTGTCCTGAATATCGGTCTCCGTAGTCATCACGAGAGTCATGGCCTTGGGCTCTGCTGCGTTGTTCCTGATGACTGGGTTAGTAGGAGTGGAGAGGGATCGAGAGCAGGAGTCGGATGATTGATGGAGAGACTTACAACGGCATCAACCTTTTCCATAATAGCTCGCTTCGCAGCGTCAATGGCATGTCGTGGGCCAATAAGACCGATTTCACGTTCAATGTCACGTCCACTGGCAGGCGATACATTGATCTTGCACCCTGTCTGGTTCTGCATTTCTCTGATGGACTCTCCGCCTGCAGAGAGATTAGCTGGAGCGGTTTTTTGGGAAATCACACGAGGCCCACCTTTACCAATAATCATGCCCACGGCTTCTCCTGGGACCATAATGCTGTCGTTAATCTTTCCATACGGGTCTTCCCGGTCGCGGTGTAAATCCTTGATACTGATGCCCTTCTGGTCACTTTCGACAATCTCAAGAATCAGTTCTCTGGCCCGCTGTTGGGACGAAGCACTGCCGATGAGGTTGACAGGGCGCATTCCATTCACGCTCTTGTTTTCGCCCACAATGTTGACATGGCAGCCACTTCGTTCCTGCAAATCTCGGATCGTCTCGCCACCGCGTCCGATGATCAAGCCCACGGTGCGGTCAGGCACCATGATTTGCAAGCTGTCCCCCTCTTTGGTCGTAACGCTGGATGCTTTGCCCGGTCCTCGCGACTTGTCTTGCCCCCGTTTGGCAAGCTCGTTGTCGTCGATGATCTTGAAGATCTCTGCTTTGGCAGCAGCTCGCGCAGAGCGGCCGCCGGATATCTTGCAGTGCCTTTGCGCACTCGCCGTGTCAGGGCCGTCCATGAACTGCACACGCGCTCCTGTGGTGCTCTCCACACGACGCAGGTTCTCTCCAGACCGGCCAATGATCAATCCCACCAAACTCTTGTCAATGGGCAATATCTCTGAATCGCCATCGCCACCGCCGCCGCCACCGCCGCCCCGGTCCCGCCCGGGCGACCTCTCGTCGTGGTACCTTGGAGGCGAGTAGCGACCGCCGGGTCGAGGAGAGAACGATCGCTCTCTGTTATAGCTTCTGTCTCCGCGACGCTCGTCTCGATAAGGATTGTAGTTGTCACGGAAGCCATCCCTGTTCAGACGTGGCGGCGATCGGGACGGCGACCGAGAACGACGATATCCTCCTCTGTTTGCGAGTCGTGGATCGGCGTTGCCTGACGGAGCAAAGTCAGTGACGAACGTATCCGGCACCGACCACGGATTCTGACCTCTACTTGGATCATAGGCGACGCCTTTTTCAGCCGCGAAGTCTCGCGCTTTCGCAATTGCTTCGGCGATGCTGACCGAGCCGGAGCTGACGGGCTTGATGCCACCCAAATCAACGCTCCCGGAACTGATCGGCTGCGGAAGACCGTATGGTGCTGTGCTGCCGGGAGGAGTAGTGTACTGAAGCGGCGGGTATGGAGCCCCTGGTACTGGTGGAGGAGGGGCTTGCGGCGGTGTCCCATTCTGTCTCTGCGCGGCCAGGGCAGCTAAGATGTTGCTCAGGTCTGCCATGCTCGGAAAATATGGAGGTCAGCAGGCGTCTTCAAAATTGACCCTCCACGCGTTGCGCTCTGAATAGTCGGCTTTATGGTACAGAAAAAGATCCAGATGACGACTTGATAGTTGGCAGAAGGCCTGCACGGTTGATGAGTTGCAGTTGAGTGAGAAGAACCCAAGCTTAGACGTGCCCAAGCCTCGGATCTGCCTGGAAGTGTAATGGTTGAGTTTTGAATCCAGGCCCAGACTCTTGGCAGCAGAATCCCTTTACTAATAGCCTCCAACAACCAGCTTCATCCAACTAATATACTTCCTCACTTGTTGTTCGTGATGTCCATGTTTGGGTATGCGACATTTTGCACACCCAAACTAAACCGCATAGGCTAAAGCCTGCTTGAACCGTCATCGATGGCGTTTCCACTAACTGGTCTTTCAGATTCCTGGTTCATTGCCGCGTCCTGGGATCAACAAGGGCACTCTCACATCAAATACCGCATGTCCCAGCCTGTTCTCTAAACTCAGCCAATCATGGGAAGTGGCCACAAGTGCCGTATTGGATCGTCATTCAGCCTATTGGGCGGTGGAGGCCTTCATATTCAGGGCTTGTGGCTGTAGATTCAGGAGTTATTGGACAGCGAGTGACATGCAGATGATTCGGAAGAATAGACTGGTAGAATTCAGACTGGTAGAGTTCAGACCGGTAGAATCCAGACTGGCTAGAATTCAAACTGCCTGCTCATGCAATCGCAGGTAATTGTCGTTCCAGCGCTGTTCATGGATGTTGCTTCTCCGGCAATCCCACGGCCTGCTTCCACTAGATCTAATAGCCTGGACATACCGTTTTGGACCTGACTCAGGCACGTACGGGAAAGCTGGTTCGCAATAAAGGTTGCTCTCAGTCACAGCAACCCATGCTATTTCCTCAATCATCCCAGTCCTTAGCGGGGAGCATGCCCCACCTCGTACAAGCTGCCGGACGTCTCCGACGCACAAGGAGAGGAAGACCACCTGGAGATCTCCGATAGATCGAGCATTGGCTGAGATTTGACACCTATTGCCACCATCTGATAGGTGCACAGGACGGAACGTCAATGCTCCTATGAGGTCAGCATCAAAGGTAAATACTGCGATAAGATCGGCTGTGGTTTCTTTCCTTACGTCTGCACTATCACACCTGGTTTCCCCCC
>Ga0255336_100319_pt1 | contig 91060 bp, 110 predicted proteins | sample MeOH1_35cm_T3_17_FD_189102 | JGI IMG/M metagenome (GOLD analysis project Ga0255336, IMG submission 189102) | Sandy soil microbial communities from University of British Columbia, Vancouver, Canada - MeOH1_35cm_T3_179 | ecosystem: Engineered > Artificial ecosystem > Sand microcosm > Unclassified ... | reverse complement strand
AAGTGTTGAGTCTCTCTTTGTGCGACCGCAAGGTCGGGCTGTCTGGGCTGCCATTGTTCGTACGTTAGACGCACCTCCTCCACCACCGGCTGCCTGTCTAGCTCAGCCAGCCTAACAGGTCCACTAGCCCGTGATTTACGTTATGTGGGTATATCATTTTGGGTGGATATTTCTTGGATCCCACCTGTGAGGACCACGAAGCTGAAGTCAAGAAGCAGCGTTAGTGCGGCGCATATGAGGCGATTGCCCGGGCATACTGTTCTGGTTCTTAAAGAGATTAGCTTAGGCACTACCTAATACCTATGTGCTCCTCCTCTGTGATCCCGTCACCCTGCCTATAAACATAGCTGTTGCCTTAGCGGACAGGAAACCTCACACGACCGGTCCGAGGTAATTCCCAACATGAAGACAGAACTCCAAAAGAATAAGTTTCCCAAGAAGATATTCTAGAAACCCATCTCTACCGGGCAATTCAAGGAGGAAAAGAGTTTGCCGTAGCGGGTGGGTTAGGTAGGCATGTCGGTACCCAAGAACATATCTAGGAGGTAGAATCCTATCTGACTGGTCTCGAACATTCCATCGGCTACCACAGCCCAAGTGCAAATGCGAGAGGCGCCTCGGAGAGTTTGTTCTGGGAACATGAGGCGCTCTAGAATCTGCGGTGGGTTGGGAAGAGCGAAATTGCATCATACGTCTCTGGACAATAAGGTTGAACACGATTATCATTAACCATGTGACTTTTGTAGCATGCTCAGAGCGAGCTGTGTACAGCTGAGCTCATGTGTTTGACAAGCTCAGAACCAGTTCAATCCCAAAATCCAAATCGAGTCGTCCGTATACAGAGCCATATCATCATTAAACTGCTCCATGTCCCATATAAATATGTCAAATACTAAGGCTTGCTGAGTTGTTCTTTGCGGTAAAACTGTTGTTGGGTCAGTCAAAAGTGCGGTCATAGAAGAAGGACAAAAAATGACACTTACCATGAAGTAACCCACACAAATAGACAGGTTCAAAATCAAGCCGATCCAAAACCAGGCCTGGAAGATGGTTCCGACACCGCCACTAATATCCGGGCTGATGGGGCCGGGTCCAATTTTGTTCGGGGCACACGCTCGGGCGACGATCGTGGCAAGGGAACCCAAGACTTGGGCAGTGACCAAGGTGAAAGCGACGTGCACTCTTGTCAGTGTGCCGAGCAAGATCATCCCCAGACCGACGCCCTGGATGGCGTCCAGTGTCCCGAGCCACAACCACAGAGCTCTCGACCAGAGCGCACTGGCGGTGTAGCCGCCGGCCCAAGGTAGATAGAGTCCAATGTTGCTGGTTCCCCACCAGATTTGCGCCCACCTTGGTGCCCCCAGTCCGATGGCGAAGAGAGGCAAGATCCACGAATGGCTCTTGGACAAGTATCCGAAGATCCAGAGGAAAACGGCCCAGATGGCGATGAAGAACAGGGCGACCAAAAGGACAATCTGCCACGTCGCGGCGTGGTTGCTGCTCCACAAGAACGCCCAGTTGCGTCCGTACGGGGCAGACAGGAAGAAGTTCTGGATGATGACGGTGACGAAGAACCACAAGACAATCTTGCGGCGCAGGAGAGACTTGTAGAAGCTGGGCATTTTCCCGGGGGCTTGACGGTAGTAATTGGGCAGGCCAAACCACATGGCGGCGCCAATGACCCACAGGAGCACGGCGATGGGGAGAGTAATGGCGGTAATTTTCCAGGTTGACGCGATCGGATCCGCCTGGGTGATCCCGGCCATGGTCCGCCGGTTGAGATAGGAGCCCCAGTACCAGAGAGCGACGACGTAGATTTGCTGCGTGCCTTGGATGACACACGCACGAAACACCCACGCTTTGACTTGGGCGCCTCCCTCATCGCCGAAGTTCAGGGCAAAGAACATGGAGCCAGAGGAGGAGGCGATGGCGTAAAAGCCAGTGCCGACGTTCTGCACCCAGCCTCGGCCTCCGGATGTTGATGCGTAGTGAGCGAGGCCGATGAGGATGAAGGCGAGACCGTAGAAGAAAAATGGCAGAGACAAACAAAGCACGGAGCTGAAGCGGCGGAAGAGTAACCACCACATGACCGACGTCGCGAGATAGATCGAGGCAATGGCATAGAGCTTGTCGGCGGTCTGACCCACTTCACCGGTCAAAAGCGTGATCTGATACGAGTTGGCGGCGATGATCTGGCCAAAGCCCATAAAGAATGCGTAGATGGGCCAATCGCCAACGCGCAGCTGCATCCACTTCTTCAGTCCGGTGGGAGGGACGTAATCCTTGCCGAGCAAGAACTCGTCGGCAAGAGAATTCCGCTCAGCACCATCAAAGTCTGCGTGCTCGGTGCTGTTTTCAAAGACAGAAGGGGCCGCTGACGCGCCGCGCGACTCGTGACCGAGTTGCAAGCTCGACCGAGCCGAGGAGAGATGGTATCGACCGAGTTTGGCATTGCGGAAACTGTCGAACCACTTCTTCTCTGACTTGACGAGGAACTCTTCGATACAGGTGGCAGATTCAGAATTGCTGCCGTTGAGACCTTCAAGTTTCTTCTCAAAAGCGCGGTAAAACTCGCCGGTGCTATCGGTGAAGAAGGGATCCACCTTTTGCAGATTGAAGTCCGTCTTTTCACCGACCACAGAACTCACAGAGAGCATTGAAGGCGTGGCTGACAGTCGGCGGTTGTTCACCTCGGCAAACACGGGTGGTGGAGGAAGGAGCCCCGTCTCGGCGTTGGGAGTACTCGGCGGAGAGGTATAAGACGCTTGCTCATGGAAAGTCTGGTCCCATCGTGGACTACTTCGAGAAGCAAAATCGCGTGACAGAGGTGATATCATCGAATCACCACCGGTGAGGGTGAGTTGGCGACGAGCGCCAACGTGTTCCGGCATGGTGATGTGGTCGTCCTCACCGTAATCACTCTCATCGCTGTCGTCGTCCTCTTCCTCATCGTAGCGAGAGACGGCCGTTCCGATCCTCGAATCGTCACCGTCGATGTCGGGAACTGGTGGCAACATGGCCGGAGAGTTCTGTCCCTGATCTCGCGCTGTGACATGGCCGGGCCCTCTGTGTGAACCAAGCGAAACTTGACGAGTAAGGCCTGAGGGCGACCTCTCGGACATTTCATGGCTCTGTCCCTTGGAATGGCCGCTGAGCACTCTCAGACGTGACGCCAGGGAATGCAATCCTGAATAGCTGCTGGCGCGGGAATGTGCCGGACTTGGTGTATGGAACCCAGGGAGTGCGATCGAATCGGAATCGGTCAGGGTGCCCATCAAAGAAGCAATTCCGCCGTGACCGGACATCTCAGCAGACGCCCCATGTCGTTTGGCCGCTTCGACTTTGTCATGAATCCGGATGGCCGTGGATTGCAATATTTCGAGATCTTCGACCCTGTTTCCGTCAGCGTCCGTCTCAATGAGTGATGGTTCGGACATGAGAAATTGATGTGGTATGTGTACTTCCTCAACAAGGGCTTTGGAGAAAGAGATGTAACTTCAGAGTATTCAGAACAATGGGCGTACTTACCACTGCGCGACAGGGAAACGCTGTTTGGCCGATCGTGCTCTCATCAACGCTCTTGTGTCATGACCAGAGCTCAAGGCTTCGTCGATGGCCTGGCGAAACTGGTGAAGGAGGTGAGTGGTGGTCATGGACTCGACGGTATACCACCAGCCCGGCATTTGACCAAGACCTCCCACACGGGCGCCCACCCCCAGTGCGCCCTTTCTGCCGAACTCGACCGCAACGAGACCAAAAGGCTCGTCTCTGGACGGGATCAAGGCAAATTCTGCACCGGAGAAGATGAATGGCGGCAGCGCCGTGAATACGGGCTTGGAGTATACCCGACCGGGGTAGAGTTTCATCATGTGGTCCAGCTTCACCGCAGCAAATTTTCCATACAGATCGATGACGGGGCCGATGGTAATGAGCTGGACATTAGGGTGGGACTCCAATATCGATGGAAAGACATCGGCGATCAGATCGATTCCCTTTTGCATGGACCAGCGTCCCACGAAAACGAACAGCTCAGCTTTGGCGTTTTGCTCGAGACCAGCCCATTCTTGAGCTTGTCTCTTGAGTTCAGCGCGACTGGCCTCGAATTCTGGATCGACGTGGATATCTTCTTCTTTGGGCAGTTTCTTGTCCCATTCGCCAGTATCCGACGGGTCCGGGTTGGGCAGCTTGCCGACTTTCTTCAGGCCCCAGAAAATGGGGTAGCGAGCGTATGAACGTTTGCCATACTTTTTGGAGACGCCCACGGCTCCAAAGCCTTCCTGGTGCACACGAAGATAGGAAGCTCCGGCATGAAGCAAATTGAAGACTTCGCCGAACTGAACGTACCGCTGTACGATGTCTTGTGGAAGGTTGAACACCGAACACACTTCGTCCCGCTCCTTTTTGTTTCTCATGGGCCACAGCCCTTGGAACTCGGCGTTGTGCAAAGATAAACAAGCGGGAATGGTCCGCGGGAGAAGGTACAAAGGTGCCACCGTACCGTGGTAGTCATTAATGTGATACAGATCCACCGGAAAGCGGTTAATCGCTTGGGCGATGCATTGGTTCCACGCTGAGTAGTAGATGGCCGAGCTGAGGTCGTCCATCCGGGGCGGATACGGCTCAGACTTGGTTTGTTGCCGAAATACCGGTGCATCAAGGAGGACGTACGTGATGTTTCTGAGTTTGTGGTATTGGACTTGCACGGTGTAAGAGTTCCCCAGGATCGTGACCGTCATCGGTTCAGCGCGCTCGTCCACGGGGTAGTCCTGTCCGCCGATGCAGGGGACCACCCAGATCAGATCCTGATGGCCCAGGTTTTTGCCCATCAGCTGAGCCATGACGCCCAGGCCACCGATCTTGACCTTGATCGCCCAGTCTTCGATATCATATTCCATGGTCGCGATTAACACGGTCCGACGGCGGCCTCCTGGAGTGATGACGGCGTCGATCGATTGAAGAAATTTCTGCTTGCGGCCCCATTTGGCCAGAAGGCCGCCCGGGTGTTCCTCTTCATCTCTGACCTTCTTGAATGGCCGCTTGATCGCCATGGGAATGATGCTTGATTTCTCGGAGATGCCGATTTGGTTAAACTTGACTTGGTAGAAGGACTGCATGAAGGACCACGCTGCGGTGACCGCGGTCAAAATGGGCACAATCCACAGGAGAATGTACAGGGCGAGCTGAGTCCACATGGATCCGGATGGCAAGACGGAAAATTGCAGAGTCCCGTCATTGATCGCCACTCGCCAGCTGAGATATGGTTTTGACGGAGGCCGCGTGATGTTCAGAACTACCGCGGAAAGTGATGAGGGAGGGAGGCGATCGAGGATGGAGTCGCCATCGGCATCCCCCATGACATACGATTGATCGGGTTGGCCATCGGGGTTGATGCCCCAGACGTTGATCTGTGCTAACGCGCCACTCGGACTCCACTCGGTCATGAAATGATGCTCCCATGTCGAGTTGCTCGTCAAGGTCATTTCATTATCCAATCCCGCATCGTAACCGTACTCATTATATGGGCCGTTCAAGAAGAGGTGTGGAAATCGACGTTGGGTCGTGATGTCCAGATCTCCTTGCTGGACGTGGTCGCTGCTACCGGCTAGCCGGCTAAAGTATTCCACCCGCACATGTTCTCCTTTCCAAGATTGGAGATGGGTGCCCGACCAGGCCTGCGCGTGTATCTTCTGCTGGCCGCCATGGTACACCATCCAATCCGAGAAGCTCGAGCCCCAGTTGGTCGAGTAGCGCCACAGGTCAGCTCCGGCCGCCTTGTGAGAGACGACGAGATCACCGTCATCGGCCTTGCTCAGAAGACTGGATGAATAGTTGGCGCGTCCGGGAAAGACCATGGGATTGTCGGGCTGGCCCACTCGGAATAAAAACTTGTCCACGGCGTCTGTGCTCGCGTCTCCATCCTGAGCGGTGGCGTTTCGAACGGTGATGGCGTGAATGCCATTCGCCACCCCTTCGATGGTGGCAGACCATGACCATGCGGAGGCAATGGAACCGACGTATGACGACGGCTCGGTGTGGTTCACGCTCCCGCACTTCACCGTGCCCTGGATGATCGACGGCGTCCCTCCCGACTCGGTCGTGGAATTGAAAGCGATGCTGTTGGTGACACTGTCGCAGTCCATTTCGACCGAGAATTGAAATTCAATCGCTACCGACTCGGTCCCATTGGCATCCGCGCCGGACACGATCCGCGCGTCATGGCCCGGAACGAACTTGGTGATCATGGGCCTCGGGCCGACCCATTGGTCGACGGGCACGTAAGCCCGAAAGTCGTATGCGACCATCTCCAGCTGGCTGAGACAGCCATTCGGGTTGGTGGAGCCATTAATCCCGAGTGCACGGACGCTGGATTCGAGAGTCTGTTCGTCGTAGGGATAGAATAGGTTCTTCACCGTGGTGCCCGAGTCATATGGAGCAATCAAGGCGGTAATGTTCAGGTCGGTGGCGTTGTTGGCGCAGTCGAAAGTGTACGTCGTGGTCGCGTTCGCGTTCGAGTAGAGCAGCCAGACAGGGAGGTCGCCAGCACCACTGCCGCTGAGGTCTTGCAAGCCCGCGAAGCTAGAGCGCATAACAGACCACATTCCGGTCTCGGTGGTGACGTTTCCGGAACCTGGATACTGGATTTGATCGGTCTGATTGGACAGCTGCTGGAGGAAGAATCCGTCTTGGAGCACGGGATATTGCTCACGCAGCTGGAACATGTGGCGAATAATGTTGCGCACCGGGTGCGAGGGATCGCGGTGATCGTAGGTGACCGTCTCGTCCTCGCAGCCGTGGCGGGCGGCTTCCAATGGCATATTGAAATATTGTGACGAGTTCAGATGGTAACATCCGTGCATGTGCCATGCCGTCGCTGTCGACATGGCCTGTCGACCGAAGAGGTAGTTCTCGGCCGTGTTGTCGAGCACGTAGAAAGCCTGCTCCTCCCCCCAGAGCAGCAAAGGGGCACCAGGCAGTTGGATGATGGTCACAAAATGGCCCAGGAGTTGCCTCTGAACACCATTCTCAATGGCCGGCCAGCGAAAGACATCCTGATTGGTCACACCATACATGTGACGGGGATCGAATTTCCCGGTATTGGGGTTGACAAAGTCGTTGGTCAGGAGGAAGGTATTCCACATGTCGACCCAGTTTGGTGGGGCGTCGTAGCCCGCTTCGAGGTTTCCGTCCATGCCCAGGAACCGGGTGAGGGTACGGTATACCGAGTAATGAAATGCGGCGGCGTCGAGGGCACCATATTCAGGCTCTCGCAAGAAATACCGGGCCGGCGAACTGTTGGTCATGGTGACCGCGGTGGTGAGGTTCTCCGGAAGCATGTCAGGCTGGCGTCCGCGACCGAGGTAAATGGAGCCAAACACGTTGCCTCCGGTGATTTCGCCAGGGATGAAGAAGTTCTCCTTCCCGAATCGTCGGGCACAGGTCCGCATGGCATCGTTCATGAAGCCCAGGGCGTCGACGGTGCTCTGCGTCGCTTTGTCGTACCGATACCCGTCGATGTCCAGTTGCGCGATCATGATGCAGTAGAAGTTGGCCAGTTTGGCCCGCGTGGGTGCATGCCATTCTCGGAGCCGGTCCTGGACAGAGGCGAATTTGGAGAGCTGACGCCGCCAGTCTGGATAGACGCCGAACGCCTCTGTGTCGCCATACTGGTCAAATTCACTGTCGTAGCAGCCGACCATGGCCTTGGTGACATCCTCGCCGACCGGGTAGCCGGTGTCGAGCCAGAACTTTGGATACTGACAGGTGTGATTGTAGTTGTTCCCAATGTTGAAATCCCAATAGTGGCGGTCTTGTTTCCACAGCACTTTGTGCTCGTCGAGGGTGAATGGGGCGCTGGTGTTGAGATAGCCTTCGAATCCGATGAGGTCGCCTAAGGTGGCAAATGTATTGTCCAGCACCACGTACATGTCTCTTGCATGGATTTCACTGATCGCAGCCTGCCACATCTCCAGGGTGCCAAAGTGGTTGTCGAGGATGGAGAGATCCAGCGGCGAATATTGATCATATCCCCATGGGAAGTTGATGAAGGGTGAGCCGGCAATATAGAGACCCTTCCATGGTCAGTCCTGATCGCCGTCCTCCTGTGTCCGTCCTACCTTGATTCCCATTCCGCGCAAATAGTCGAGTGTATCAATGAGGCCTTGAAGATCGCCACCATGGCGCATCTGGTTGGAGTTGAGATCATGCTCAAAAGAGGTGCCATTGATATTGTCATTAGTGGGGTCACCGTTCACGAAGCGATCGAGAAAGAGCGTATAGAACGGAAACCTCCAGTTTGAGGGCGATGGAGTGTAGTCGTGACCCTGCCATTCCCCCCAATAGTCAAGAGGATCAACGGCCGTCTGGTTCTGATTGAGGTTATACTGGGTATACGCCGGGTCGTATCGGTACGCTCTTGAGATGGTGACGAGGACGGCGATGACGACACATACCCAGGAGCCTGAAAACATAATGGACATAAAACGAAGGTTTGGAAAGAAAATGCAAAAAAGAATGGGCAAAACGAGTGTACGCGGCCAGACGGACGCTGAACAGAATCAGGTTATCGAGAGAAACTGTCAGCAGATTTGAAAAGGCCACAGAAGGAAAAAAGGGGAATAGCGAAAAACGACCTCGAGCATGTTACGAGAATGTCTGAGAAGAATGGGGCATCCCTGGGTGGGTGGCAGAGGGAGGAGGACACAGAGACTTCGTCCACCCGCCCACTCGCCCTCCCTCACTTACTCTTTCGGCCACACTCGCTTCTCCCCTTCTGCCCCTTGCCGCAGGAATAAGGCTGCTGGACATGGGTCCAGAGCCGCCGGCGCATGATCTGTCACGATGGATCTGGATGTGGACTCGTTGCAGGTTGGGTTCACGATAGGGCCCTTGTCGAGTGGCGTGAGGGATGAGACATCAGAGTCACACTCTAGCTGCTGGGTCGAAGCGTATTCAAGGTTCACCGGTGGCCAGTATACGTCTGCGAGACCCACGTGGTGTGGATTTAGGGTTGTCTTCGTTGGGCTGTATAAAGTGCGAACCCCCCAGGAGATCAGGTTCCGTCGGTAGAGAAAAACTGCCGTAACAAGTGAGAGCCCACACATCGAGAGCCGAGTGATTAGGCTCGACGATCAGGACGAAGGATTCACCCACCAAGGCTAGTCTGTCGGATCCAATGAGGGTACTTTTCGGTGTCGTACAGATTCCAAAAGCATGTGATATAGGGCAAGTTGTGCTGCGTCTAGCGCCTCATGGTGCCAGGATCAGAACCGGGTCGGGAAGCAAAGGTTGTCCGACCCAGTGGAACGATCCTATCCGTGGCTGTCATGTTTCACAGTCCACCCTCGTGGCACGCAGGCTATGGATTGAGGACCAACCTTGATACACACCTTCACGGTGATGATGGCCTGATTGTTTGACAGAGAAAATTGAGAACGCCATTCAAGAACTCTTCTGCTCACATCAAGCTGCAATGAACATCCTAGTGCACAAATGTAATGTCATATCCTCACCATGCATGAGACTGAGTATTTCTAGGCACGAGGCTAGTTGTGCAGACTTCAGCCGGGCGGTATCTCGGTGGGTGAGGAGCTGCTAGAGCAGGTCGTCGAATTTTACGTTCCTGGCGCCGCCGAAGGACGATCGCACGCAAGCAGGACCCAGTGGCAGGGACGCGTCCATGGAGGAAATTCGGAGAGCGCGGGTTGGACTGTGAAGACGAGACGCTCGGCGGGTGGAAGAACAGGGTTGGTCAGAGTGGACCTTGCATGTGGTGATCCCAATATCACCTTGAGATATAAAAACATGCACCGCCCCGTCGGCATCGAACCCACTCAGTATATCATGGGTTAAGCGAGCGTGCCGAGTCAGCCATGGCACCAGCAACAGGGATTCCGCGACGGATGCCCATGTTTGGCATGTGCCTTTCCGCGCCCTGTCTTGACCCGAGTGCAAGGATGGAGTATTGCTCCCACGCTGCTGGTTGACGCGCGTTTCAACTGCCCGGCTGACTGAACTTCGCACGCGTCCGCTGACGAGGGCATGTAGTGGTCTCCGGGAATTGGTGGGTCCGCCGTCACCGCACGGGATGTCCAACGTAGGAGCCAAAAAAGGGTTGTGCTGTCCTGGCCCACATACTCATCGTGATCCAGCATTCATAAAAGGAGAACTTATCATCAGTGGGGGTTGCATTCCTTAGCGAACAACCTGAAAAGCGCCCGTAGGGAGGTTCTCCTGGCAATGGTACTGGGGTCGTGAAGCTAGACAGGGTCAGTTTGGCGATGTAGGGCGATCTCTTCCCAAGTTGTTCCAGGGCTTTTTTTTAGCCAAGGCTTTAAAGGAGCGATTAGATATCGTGGCCTGAAAGTCCCTGGGTGGATGCTGCCGAGACTACTATCTTAGACGCGAGGGATTCCCAACGTGGATACCTGAGACATTTTATTGCCATTTGCTGCCCTTGCATCGTTGCTCAGTCCCCACCTGTTGTTATTATTATAATTCATTCTTATCTCCGGCATCCGGTACGTCAGCAATGCAAGGATGGATGTTGTCCCCTGCTCTCGGCTGTCGTCCCGGCCGCCCTGAAACCATGTACCAGGTCGAAGATCCACAAATGACGACGACGATGAGCAACTTATGGATCCTGACCGACGTAAAACGTCCCGGGCGCAAGAAAGGGGATATGGATATAAGGAGGACGTAGAATTTGTTGCGGGGCGATGGTTTTGCGCCGCTGTGCTTGCGTCTTGGTGACCGCAAGACATGGCATGTCCTCCAAACCTTCCAGGTGAGATAATCTGATGCTGGCTCAAGGCGCAGGACGGGGAGCATGGACAGCGAGACCTGTCACGGGTAAACCTCGATGGTGTCAGACAGACGGGTTTGCAGGAACCATTCTCGAGTTGTCCTCCACTCGCCTCCACGGTCAAAAATTTTAGGGCCCTGATCTATCCTGTGGTTTAAACAGACTGCGGCACAGAGACTGCTTCGGGCCAGTGCACCTGGCCCACACATATTTGAATACCTCAAAATCCGGGCCAAGAATATGCGATCGCTGCGGTCTTGTGGTTGCTTAAATCTGAGCAGAGAATTCATTCTCCAACGCCATCAAATCTGTCTCCTGTCTCCATGTGTTGGCCGCGCCGCTAGATCTCAGGGAATGAAGACGAGGGATGAGAAGCAAGAAAACTATCCCTCAGAAAATACCCTATCTATCATCAGTCTTCCTGCGAGAGAGGCATCATGACAAAATGGCACCGAAAGGAACGGCCATTAAAGCGTATTTATCGATCACGGACCAAGAGAAGAACCAACAAGCGAAAGGGCGTACATGAGCCTCTGTCGCAAGGACTGACATGTCGATCGCGAGCCGCAAGTATTTTCTGTTGAGAATCAACCATCGTCAACGTGAGTGAGCTGGTCTGGTCCTAGGGTCATGATGCTCTCGAATGGTAGCTGGGATAGTGATGTTGAACAAAGCTCAGGACCGTCAGCGCCTCGCAGGGCTACAAAGACGGGCCGTTCAAGTGTGGCTTGCGCCAAAAAAGATTCAGAGTTAGGCCAGCCAGCCTTACCCATGTGCCCAACGCGGGCCGGATACCACTAGAGTCAGTAGACTTGGCATTATGCACCACCACATTTCCTCTCACCTGCTGTGCTTGACGCTCTCGAACACTTATCACAGCACCCACCTGCCAGGATAGAGTGTCGACATCTCTTGACTGATCAGAGCTCTCCTGGGACGCGCTGTGCAGCAACCCTCTACCCCCCTGACCCTTGACTCCCCCACTGTCGCTTCTCAACGTCGCCACCATGCCGCGCGCCGAAGTGGGCTCTACCAAGTACATCGCCAATCAGATGAAATCCAAAGGGTTACAGCGGTTGCGATGGTACTGTCAGGCCTGCCAGAGACAAATGCGTGACGAGAACGGGTTCAAATGCCATGTCGCGTCGGAGTCGCACGTTCGAAATATGATGTTGATCGGCGAAGATCCTCGAAAAGCGATCAATGACTTCTCGAACCAGTTCTTGAGAGACTTTATCCAACTGTTGCACACGGGGCACGGGGAAAAGAAGGTCAACGTCAATCACTTTTACCAAGAGTACATTTCGAACAAGCAGCATGTTCATATGAACGCGACCAAGTGGGCTAGTCTCACTGAGTTTGCAAAATATTTGGGTCGGGAGGGCATCTGTCGGGTCGAAGAGGACGAGAAGAACGATGGGAGAGGGGGAGCCAGTGGCCTGACCATCAGCTGGATCGACAACAGTCCGGAAGCGCTGCGGAGGCAGGAAGCTTTGAGGAAGAAAGAAAGACAGGATCGAGGAGATGAGGAAAGGGAACAGAGACTGATCCAAGAACAGATCAGAAGAGCCAAAAGGGAGGGCATCGACCAAGATGCCGAGGATTCCGGAAACGAAGATGCCCCTGCCGGGGAAGGGATCAAGAGGAAGGAGGGTGAGAAGATCGTGTTGAATTTCGGCACAAAGAATCCAGCGGGTGAAAGCAAACCAAGTCCTCCTTCGACCGACAAAGGCGATGGGTCGGATCGGGAGTCGCCCAGAGCGTCGCCGCAGCAGGATGCCGTTGATGGACCCGTCGGTTCCGACTCCGGCGCCACTTCGACACCAGCCAGAGCGTCCGAGAAGCCCACCAAGCCGAGCTTTAAGCCGATGTCATTTTCTGTGTCAGCAAAACCGAAGAATGTATTTGCGCAAGCTGCGAAAAAGAACGCTCTCGGCGGGACCAAAAAACCGGCCGCCGCCACTGTGCAGAGACCCATGAGCGAGGCCGAGCGTATTATGAAAGAAGAGCTAGAGAGGAAACGACAACGCGAGATGAATGGAGGAGGTGGCAGCAAGAGACAGCGTGTGTCATGACAACGTTTGAGCGGCACTTTCCTGATATCAGATATGATGTTGCTCATGAGAAAAAAGTTCCTGAACGACAAGAAAGCGAGCTTCCGCATCGAAAATCTGAGGGAAAATCTGAGGGAACATCAGGAGGCTGATTCTAAGGAACGATCAGGTTCAGCCGAACTCATCCCACCAACGGGAGAGACAGGACACCTGAGAGGATCAATACCGAAATACTCCAAACTGGAGTAGAGTCGAATGCAGGCCAGGACATCAACGAAGCTGGAGATCCCGACGAAAGCAGTGGCTATTGCACGACCAAGGCGAACAGTGGCATCATTCAAGGCAATTCACATTCCATCATCTCTATCACCAGTATGGATTCTCACTGGCCTTTCATGTCTCTCTGCGGCCAGTCGTCGGGCCTGTTTGGTGTTCGCACCGGCATGTCAATGACGGAATCTCCATTCAAACTTTTGGCGCAAGATCCATCCAAAGCACCATGGCGGCTGCCACCTGGCCGACGAATCTACTCCAAGACACATGCGACACGTCTCAGCCGAAGACCAGAGTTGACTCTTGAACCGGCATTGACGTGGTGGTGACAGAGCCTCTACCCGTTAGGCTGATCCTTGTGGTCATATGAGCCTGGATGGTACATTTGCGATGATCTTACAGGCGTCAAGTTGACATCTGCGACTGTACGTCCCACCTTTCCACTCGGTGCGATTCATTCGACTCGTCAAATTGCAAGGACAACGACCGCCGGATGTTTGAAGGCTCCCCAATGCGGTCATCCTCGCGACTTCACCCTGACCTCGTCCACATATCACTTCTGCATTGACAGAATGAGCGGCGTCCACGGTTGGCTCCTTTGCGATTACCGTGTCCAGCGGTCATGGAATCGTTCCTGGTGGTAGTATTGACGCCACCGCTTGGTCGTCAGTGCGGAAGAGATGGCCACATGGGTGAGATCAGGTCCAGTTGATGAGATGGATACAACAATGGCTTGACCTAAAATATTATATTCGTCGATTCGTGGCGACTGGCCATGCTGTTCAGACGTTCGCGTAAGATTCCGGTTTCAGCCTAAGGCTGGCGCAAGGCTTGGCGTTCGATACCTTCGACAAACGCTGTGAGGGTTGAGGAGCTGCTGGATAATCGCGCCTGTTCCTCCGGCCACTCCTTCGCGTGTCTCATAGCACGACTTTGTGGACAGCTCCTGTCGCCGCAAGGCTCCCGCCGACACTGATATTGGTCAAAATGGGCCGAACGATCGATCAAGATGTGCACGCGGCGTTTGTCGAGTTCCGCGCCAAAGGTATTACAGCTCTAGTATTGTACGGGTACCGTGACGAATGCTGACGGCGGCCCCCCTTTCTCCACAGAGGACGACAAATGCTTGTCAGTACAGTGCATCTACTGTCAGCAGATTCGAGCGAAGAATACGTCGCGCCAGAAGCAGCATCTGCTCGAATGTCCTGGCCTGCAGAATCATCCCAACGCGCCTCGTCCGCAGTCATCACCCACCGATGGCATCGGCGCTCCAAATGGCTATGGCACGCCGTCTGCTCTTAATGCCGCAGCCAACGGGACCCTGAGCAACGGCATCACGCCTCACACCACCCCTCTGCAGAACATTCCGAACCGAGCACCGCTCACCTCACAGACGCCGCAAGGATCGGTGACGACGCCGGTGCAACGGCCGACCCCCAAGCCACCCAAGCCGCCCAAGACGACGACGGGCTCCAACCTCCCTGCTCCTCCTCTCGACGACGTCCATGCCGCCTTTGTTGAGTTCCGGGCGAAAGAGGAAGACAAATGCCTGTCAGTCCAGTGCATTTATTGCAACCAGATCCGGGCCAAGAATACGTCGCGGCAGCGCCAGCACCTGCAGGAATGTCAGACCTACCAGAATGTGATGAAAGAAGCGATTCCCGCGAACAATTTGCTACACCGCTTTGACGAGGGCGACATTGCCCGTTCCCTCCAAATACCGCAGCCCACGGTCGAACTCGACTTCCGTATCAGCGTCAAGCTCAATCCTCGAGTGTCTGTCGGCCCCGGCCTCTTTGGTCACCGAAATTGGATCAGTTTCATCGGAGGACAATGGGCCGGCCGATGGGGCAAGGGCATTGTGATTGTAAGTCGGAGCGCTCCCCGTCATGGACCGTCTGCTGACCGACCAGCCTGGTGGACAAGATTCGCAGCTGGTGGTGAAAGATCTCGCCACCCGACTGGAGGCCAATTACCTTCTTCAAACCAACGACGATCCTCCCGCGTTCATCACCGTCAAGTCCCACGGCTGGCGTACGGGTCCCAAGGACATTCTGGAGAAACTCAATGATCCGCAAGAAGCCGACACGATTCCTGCCAATCAGTACAAATTCAGAATCCACGTCGAGCTCGAAACCGGTGATGAGAGATATCAATTCCTCAATACCTGCTTGTGGATCGGCAGTGGCTGCAGGCGAGGCGGCGAGGGTGAGCACCTCACCTCCTATGTGGAGCCTGTATACTGACGGACTGATTTTAGTTGTCTACGACGCCTACAGGGTCGGCTGACCGTTTATCGCCTCCTAATATCGGGGAAGAAGAGAGACAGGTCATGCCTCTTGGACAGCGATGTATTCTATTCAAGAGCGGTAGGAACTGTCGATGTGAAAGACGGGATCGTGGATCAAAGAAATCTGTGATTGCTGGAAGGATTGGACTGGTGTTCAGGATTATCAGCCAGGCGTCGGGTTATGAGTTGGCTCACGATAGGGAATTTCAACATATAAGGAAATAATGAATGGTATGCTTGACGACATCTTCTTCCTTCCTTTACCACAAGTGCATCCACCCTGTTCCCTTGCATGCTATTGTGCCAGTTTTCTCCCTCGTGCAAAGCGTCATCCCCATGAAACAGGGATACCGCTACAGAGTCACTGAAATTCAAAGTGGTGATGCCACATTCTAGAATGACGAGTCGGGTATGTACTCAAGACCATGTCTATTGCCTGTGGGCCATGGGTGTGTTACGATCTACCACTCGAACGCCATCAACGCCATGCCATGATGCAGCACCTTTGTCGCCCAAACTTCCCATCCTTCCGGTCTGATGGCTTGGAGAGTTCGGATGACGCCATCATCAGAGACAACACAGATCGATTCATCCGACCGTGACGGCGTCAGAACAGGGGATATGGCGTCCATCGGTATAACGAATGGCCCCAGGCGATCTGCCCCAGGCTATCGAGCATTGTTCTGAGGGGCTGCCGTCGGTGGTCCTTCTCCGGTGACATAGGCCTTGCTCAATCCGCCATCAACGACGAATTCGGTGGCGTTGACGAAGCTGCTCTCGTCGCTGGCCAGGAAGACCACGGCATGTGCTTGTTCGACGGCCTCACCAAAGCGGCCGCTGGGAAAGTGCACCTCCCGTCGATATCGCTTTTGCACGTCGTCTCCCAGCCAATCCTGGAGGAGGGGCGTATTGAGCGGTCCCGGACAGAGTGAGTTGAACCGGATATTCTCCCGCGCATGTACCATGGCCAATTCTCTGGTCATGGCCAGGACCGCGCCTTTCGACGCCGTGTAGGCGAGTTGGGGGGTCGCGGCACCCATCAAAGCCACGAAGCTGGCCACGTTGATGATAGACCCGGACTTCTTTTTGTGCCTCCGCATGCTCAGCACGGCATGCTTACTTCCAAACCACACTCCCTTGACATTGATGCTGTGCGTCAAATCCCAGATCTTCTCCGGCGTGTTGATGGCGTCGTCATCTTGAGCGTGCATGATCCCGGCGTTGTTGAACATCACGTCGATGCCCCCGTACTGGTCTTGAGACTCGACCGCGGCCGCAACATCGGCCTCCTTGGACACATCGCACTTGATGGTGCTGAGTCGTGGAGCATGGGGCACCACCTCTTTGACCTTTTCGATTGCCTTGGCCAGGGCTGGCTCTGAGATGTCTGCCATCAACACCGTGGCCCCTTCTTTGGCAAACAAAATGGTGGTCTCAAGGCCAATGCCGCCGGCAGCGCCGGTAATGATGGCGTTTTTCCCCGCCAGCCGGCCAGGACGCGGTTCTGCGCTCATGTTGACGCTTGTTCTCGAGAATGGTGACAACAGCCGCCTGACCCAGGTTGGCAAAGAGTATTTGCTGCCGCAGAAGGAGAGTGTACCACAATAAAGGAAGTATCCAGAACGTCAATAGCTAAACGCCTACGACTTGAAGTGCTGGCGGAATAATTACTGATTGAGTCACAAAATGGGTCAAGGCGGGCCCGAACCTTATCAATTATTTCCCGAAGCAATACCGGCTTCAGTGGTCCTGCGCCACTTGGCCTATTTTTCTCAACCTGTGTGCTACCATTATCATAGCGAGAGAGATCGATCACAGACTAATTCGTCGGCTTTCCGCGATTTGTCGCAAGGCTGTGCGTACCATATCTGGAAATCGCGGTTCGCGTAGTGCCAGCCCCTCCCCAGGAGTTGGACTCACGCGCCCTCTGTGAGGAGAGCCGGCAACCGATGTCAAGATGATTGACTATTGACTCCAGTTCGCTCACTACCCATTTGTGAGAGTATGCTAACTCACATCGGCGTGCTGGTACCGAGCGGGCGCGTGGCGAGCTGCTGGTGGTGGCACAACCAGCCTGATGCACGGATTTGAGCACCAGCTAGTTATGGGAGCTCGACAGTGTAAGCTCCGATAAGAGATAAGCTGCGCCTTACCCCCGGTCACTCCGCTTTTTGTCGTTTCAACTATTTGACAACGCTCCACTTGTCCGCCATTTTCTTCTCCCAACTTTGGCCTGATTCCTCGCGGAGAAAAGACGGAGTGGCTGAGGGTGATGGCCAGCAATCGGCCAAGCGAGGTCTTGACCTTGGACAGCCTCGAGACCGCTCTGGCCAAAGACACCAAGGTCAAGGTTGCGGGCATTGATATCGATGGCACGCGCTCCCTCCTGCCGCCGCGGCGTTTTCGGCACTGACCGGTTTAGGTATCCTCCGCGGTAAACTGATCTCCAAAAAGAAGTTTCTGTCCGTGGCGAAGGATGGCTTTGGCTTCTGCAGCATCATTTTCGGCTGGGACATGCACGACCTGACCTACTTTCGAGAACTCAAGATCAGCAATAAAGAGAATGGATACAAGGACCTGGTGGCCAAGATAGACCTGAGCAGCTATCGGAGGATACCGTGGGAGGACAATGTACCCTTTTTCCTCGTCAGTTTCTACGATCCGGACACGAATCAACCGGTTTGCGCATGTCCTCGAAGCCTGCTCAGAACGACGGTGGACAAGTTGCGCCAGGCCGGCTACGGGGCCATGGCGGGAATTGAATACGAGTTCTTTGCGTTTCGCGCCCCAAAGGATGAATCCCTCGAGCCCGGCCGTGCGTCGTCGGCGACCACGGCCCCGTTTCTCCAGAAGAATCATGTGCAAGCGCTCCCACACCTGACCCAAGGCATGTTTGGTTACTCTTTGACCGACCCGATACACAACCAAGACTGGTACTACAGCGTCTTTGAGACGTGTGAGCAGTTCAAATGCAACGTCGAAGGCTGGCACACCGAGTCCGGTCCCGGCGTTTTCGAAGCGGCCCTGGAGTTCGGCGAGGTCACCGAGATGGCCGACCGAGGGAGTTTGTTCAAGTACGTGGTGAAGGCCATGGGTACGAAGCACGGCATCACGCCGACCTTCATGGCCAAACCCAAGGAGGGACTCCCCGGCAACAGCGGCCACATTCATTGTTCCGTCGTGGATCGGTCGGGAAAGAATCTCTTCTACCGAGGCGAGAAAGATGCGAAAGCTCCGTACAAAGATCTCGAGTACGTGTCCGACCTCGGTCGACATTTTCTCGCTGGTCTGCTGGAGGGCCTGGCCGATGTCATGCCCATCATCGCGCCCACGGTCAATTCCTACAAGAGACTGGTGGAGAATTTCTGGGCTCCGGTGACTGTATCGTGGGGCTTGGAGCATCGCGGAGCATCAATCCGGCTGATTGCACCACCGACAGCCTCCGCAAAATCGACGAGATTTGAGATCCGAGTGTGCGGGGCAGATGCCAACCCGGCTCTCGTCCTCGCCACCATCGTTGCCCTCGGCTGGCGAGGTGTGGAGAAGAAGCGAGAGATCCCGCTGCCTCCGCTGGCAAAAGACGAAGGGGTCGGCAGCCTTCAGGACAAGGGAGAACGATTGCCAAAGACGCTCAAAGAGAGCACGGCACGGTTTCTGGCTCCCGGAAGCATTGCCCGAGAGGTCTTTGGGGACGAATTCGTCGACCACTACGGTGGCACCAGGGAACATGAGTGCAAATTGTGGGATGAGGCTGTCACAGACTGGGAAGTCCGGCGGTACATTGAGACCGTATAATCAAGATGACTTTCCACTGTGCGACATTTCGCGCCGCGGAGTCGGCCTGACCACGTGAGGTTGCTTTGCAATCCTTCCTTCCAGAAATATCTGTCCAAATACTGACGCTGCCAAGTTGCGCTTTGGGAGACGATGACTCTGAACCCCCTGTTCTGGACGGAGAAATAGACAGATCACATCCTTACCACCGATTTGGCCATTCCAGACACGACGCTGCTAGCTGAACGCTGCAAACTGCCAGCCGCCGTGTCAGTATTGATCGTGATTCGATGTCTTTCAGAACATCTTTGTTCTCCAGTCGAACTCGGTCCACTCCGACACCTTATCATGGTCGATGTATACTCCAGCTCCTCTTCAGTACCATATGGGGCGCTTTTGAACCCGTTGCCATGCTTCAGAGCGACATTGGCCATGCATGCACCCATGACAGTTCATCTTCATCCGGGTCGCCTGGCCAGACCAAGTTAAGACGGTACAATGACCGATATTAGGGATTGGAGCTGGAGCAAGCCGTGCTTCTTCAGTACATTGGCCACCAACCAATTCAAGTGCTTCCAGGATACGTTCAGAATCGTCGCTCATGAACCAGGGCCGTCCCTAGTAAGAAATGGGCAGGTCTTTGTCAAAGGAGAGACATCCACTATCCCACACCATTCGGCTCACATACATGATACTTCTTGGAAGCCATAACCGCTAAAATCGTTGTAGAGAGCACCTGATCTCCATGCATAGCTTTCTCTGCGAAGATGGATCAGTAAGTCCTCTCTTACTGATGTCCCACTTCCATTCGGGGCGTGCCAAAAGCAGCTTGTTGCAGATGCAGGCAGCTATACTACAGGTATCTAGAGTCTTTCAATCTCACCAAATAGACGCGAATTCACGTGATCGCCGCCCACCTTCAGCCTTTCTTGTAAATCTCCAATTCATACTCGCGGCCGAGTGCGGTCCTGGTGTCGAACCGTAAAGCTGCATTTCTTTTGTGCCCTGACCCTTGCAGACATGTCTAAAGGGATCGACCTGTCCTCGCATCTCCATCCTTGTGGAGGTTGATCAGTTTAGGTCAGGAGCGAGATGACTCCGATTCACACGTTCAATATTGAACCCACCAGTCGCTTTGCGGGAATGAACGCGGCCATTCGTCGCCCCCGAGTTAGTTGCTGGATAAGGATTGGCCAATAGATGCCATTGAGCTGACAGAACGGTCAGGAAATTGCGTACTTTTCATACGATGAAGATCACCAGTTGCGCCTTGATGCCTCCGGCTTGCGTTACTACTATCCTCCGGCCCTGCCAGCCGACCTGAACAAGGGCTTTGATACGTTCCGACAACTAGACGATCACGAAGATGAGCATCTGGATGGTCTTTTGGAGGCTATCATTGACCATGAAAAGGAGAAAGGAACGAGGACGGATGTCGACATCATTACATGGCGTGGCATGATGACGAAGGTGTGAAGCAGCCTCGATCGTCACGATTATACCCGGCTCATCAGGAGGGATAGATTATGGTGGTCCCCTTCTCTAAGCTGGATAGCTGGGAGATGAATGCGACCAGATTTCAAGGGACGATTTTCATCGAAGAGAACCACACCAAGAAACTGTCGTCGAGAGAGGAACAAAAGTCATCAACCCCCATGCCCGGTGCCATGTCGCAAGATCTCATGAGCTTCTGGGGATACAAGTTCGAGGCTTTGTCCTTGTTGCCGGAGCCGTGGCCGACCACCCCGCGAGAATACATCGATTCTCGTGAAGAGCAGATAGTCAGCAACTATGCTCAGTACTGCTCGGTTGTGCGCACCGGCTTTGGCAAGATTAAGATGATCATTGGCGGTGAGGTCGACGCCGTCATGGACGTGAAGCCGGAAGACAAGAGCCGACCGATCAACTGGGTCGAACTGAAAACGACGGCAGAGTTGACCAGTCAACGGGACCAAATCAAGTTCGAGAGGAAGCTCCTGAAATTTTGGGCACAGTCATTTCTGCTGGGAGTACCCAAGATCGTGATTGGCTTTCGGTCACGGCAAGGCATGCTGGAGCGTCTTGAAGAGCTAGAAACTCAGACCATTCCCGAGAAGGTCCTGCTCCACGGACAGAGAACGTGGGAAGGCCAGGCGTGCATCAATTTCACTGCAAGTTTCCTCGAGTGTAGGTTTTTCTGTGGAACCATATCTCCCCACTAATGTTGATGCAGGGCTTAAAGCTGTCATTACTGATGACGGTGTCTGGCGCATCCGCAAGTGCGAGAACGTGCCGGTTCTTGAAGTTTTCAAATTAGAAGAAACTGGCCACGGAGATATCCTGTCGCCCGTCTTTATTGAGTGGCGCCTGCATGGGCTGAGCCAGTTACAGCAGCAGCAGCAGCAGCAGCAACAACAACAACCCGCCCTGCCGGCGCAGGCACAGGACCAAGGCCACACGTTCAACGTCAGTGGCGTCGAGTCTTGACTCGACCCAGCCGCTGGTTGGCGACAAGGTGATGATAGCTTGCTGAATCGATTGAATATTCATTGACCCAGCGTACCGAATTGCCAAGAATGATACAAGGTCAACCTTCGGAGATTCTCGTGTTTGGAGTCGTGTTTGGAGAGTCGGCGTCGTTTCCGACGTTCTGCTTCCGGTGCCATTGAAGAGCTTTCTTGTGCCCACGGCTTGCCAAGTGTCCGAGCCATTCCTTCTCGGTCATCAGCGTTTTGTCACAGACCGAACAATGTCGGGCCGCACGCTCAGGATTGCCATCGGCCTGTGCTGTTATTATGGCTTGGAGAGTCTGTTTCGCAAAAGGAGACAATTCCTGCGGAGAAGGAAGGGGATTGCCATTCAAAAATTCTTGGACAATCTCTCGACTCGGGGATCCCACCGCAGTCTCCCATTCTTCAAGGTCGCTGCAGTTCAGAAGGAAGAGACGGTCCATGGCATTGACTCGTTTCAGTGCATTGGCCAGTCGAATCCGGATATATCGATTTTGGCGCTTTGCATACCGTCGAGTTCCTGCCTTGACGGCTTCGATCGAGGCGTCGGCCAACTGGTGACCTCTTGATCTGTCCAGGCCCCCATCGGCCTGTAACTGCAGCCAGGGCTCAAGCTCTTTGTAACCGATAGAGACCCAGATGCCTTTGCTTTTGTCAATCGCGACATGCTGCTCTTTGAGCTCCTGCTCCAAGGCGGCCAAGGTCAGAGCCTCCTCTAGCAGCCCATCCCGGACCATGCTGTCGACACGGGCATTGAGACGCTCCTTCAGCACCGCGTCCTCCGCCTCCAGCCAAAAGAGAACTGTCGAGTATCGCAATCTTTCATTGTGGTGATCCGGATCTTCTGCTGCTGTTACCGCCGCGGCTGGAGACATGGCGACAGGCTCCATACTCTCCTTTGCGGCCGTTGGGGTCTTTTTCTGCTGCTCTGCATAAATTTCTGACGCGGTGCGGCCGGTCCGGAGCCAGATCTCTAATGATCGCTGGACCTTTCGTCTGTCTCGGGGGTGCCATCTCCTGGCCATTTCAGGGTCAACTTCTTGGAGCTTTGCGAATATCTCTTCCGTGGGGGCCGACAGGATGGGCCACTTTTCTTCACTGCTCACAGACTCCTCGTCCTCGGAGACCAGGTCTGCGTCCTGCTCTGCGGCGAGGGTGGCATCCTTGAAGAGCAGCGCATGTGTATAGTAGTGTGTGCCACCCACCACGATGGGAAGTTTGCCTCTCGACCTGATCTCGCGTATGACTCTAGAACTCTCCTTCACGAATTGATTCACCGTCCATGGCCGTTCCTCCGGGCCGACAAGGTTCAGAAGGTGGTGCGGGATGCCGTGACGCTCATGTGAGGGAATCTTGTTCGTGATGATCGGTAGGCCCTTGTACATTTGCATGGCATCACCGTTGATGATCTCCCCGTTAAAGCGGGTTGCTAATTCGACGGCAAGCTGTCTGAAGCGATCAGTCCGATGCGACTTGAAGGCCTCCTGTCTGGAGATGGGAAAAATACCTTGGACTTGCCTGTCCCTGTGGCACCCACCACGACGACGAGAGGATCTTTCGGCGCGCAATGTGCCATTGCAAACCCTCTTCGTCGAAGCAACAGCGACATGGACGTCGCTATTTGTGTGGATGGTTTTGAACAGTCGCCATGTTGGAAAAGTGTTGGACTCTACGGCAAAACTTCGGATCCTCGTTGCTGCAGGTGGTAGATGACGTACCAGTATGTGCCTTGTGAAAAAGTCAAAGGTCGTTGCAGGATATCGACGAGCAGAACGGGTCCCATCTCATATGTTGGAAAATGTCTCTGTTGAACGGTCCATCCGGTCCAGTGAAGCCAGACATTGTCGTCAAGAACTTGAGCTACACTTTCCCAGACGGCAGTCTGGGATTGGAAAACGTTTCGCTGGAATTGCCGGCCGGAAGCAGAACGTTGTTGATTGGCGCGAATGGTGCCGGTAAGACGACATTGCTCAGGTTGCTCTCAGGCAAACGGCTTGCCCCAGCCTCCACCATTCGCATCGGAGGCGTCGACCCTTTTACCTCTGGCCTGGAGGGCGTGACATACCTTGGTGTCGAATGGGTGCTGAATCCCATTGTCCGGACCGATATTGCCGTGCCCGTGCTGCTGGAGTCTGTGGGAGGTTCGTACTATCCCGAGCGTCGAGACGAGTTGGTGTCAATCCTGGACATCGACCTGTCCTGGAGGATGCATGCCGTCAGTGACGGCGAGAGGAGGAGGGTGCAGCTGGCCATGGGCCTGATCAGACCATGGGATGTGCTGTTGCTGGACGAAATCACCGTCGACTTGGACCTGTTGAGTCGGAGCGGATTTCTCACCTGGCTGAAGGGTGAGACAGAAACTCGTGGCGCTACCGTGGTCTATGCCACCCACATTCTGGACAATCTGGTCGGTTGGCCGACACACCTGGTTCACATGCATATGGGCAGAGTGAAGCAGTGGGGCCCCATGCAAAAGTTCGACGCACAGTCGGACCATTATAACGGCAGTGGGAACAGCAAGCTCGGCCAATTGGTCTTGAAGTGGCTCAAGGAGGATCTCGCAGAGAGAGGCCCGCGACACGCCGTCAGCCAGGGCAAGACATATGAGAACGTGGAAGGACGCGGCGGCTACGGCCAGGAAAAGGGCGACAAGTGAAGGACGACACAGACTTGGGACTGTTTTGTTCATTTTCAATTTCCTTGACTGATGATGGATCCTTTGGGGATACCCCGTCTGATCTTCAACAAGATCATGAGCAACGCGTTGCATGGGCGGCATGGGAATAAATACAAGCAAGAGGATTGGTCTCAACGCCAAAGACATGGCATGCCAACACACTATCGTACATTGAAGCATCGCGCTCAACCTCATGAATTTTTGCAGAACTTGTCCATGTCCATCCGGAATATCCGCACAGACCCGTCTGCGGATGCTACTGCCAAATGTCTGTCTTCACCCTCTCTGGAAGCGTTCGGGCGCCAGGCCAGGCGATGGACCGATTTCGACGGACAGAGCCGTGATTCGACCTCCAGAGTCTTCAAGATGCTCACTGGGCCCGAAGTCTCCAGCACATGTACAGAGATGCTGCCGTCCTCTTCACCAACGGCGAGACATGTGCGACGTTCAGATGGGATCCCAGTACATGAAACGGCCGTGACGGGTGACTTTCTCGTGATGGTAACTTGGCATGAAAATTCCGGCGAGCCGTCGCGAGACTCGGTGGACCAGATTTTGACCGCTTTGTCCCTCCCAGCGGTGACGAAGGTCGGCACTCCAGCATCAGGACACCATGCTGCATCAAGAATCATTCGCGAGTGTGCTTTTTGATTGGCCTGCAAAAGGCTCCAGGTCTTTGCATCATTTTGGGATTGTCGAAAGACTGCCCACTGACGGTCCCGCCCGACGCTCAACAAGTAGTGGTGTTGGTAAGACATCAGGGCGAGACGGGTCACCGTGAGAGAGTGAGCAACGAGAGGAGGTTTCATTTCATGCCAATCATCGGTGTCATACAGACGTATCACGGCATGGTCGATGGAGCTGGCTTTGCATGCCGTGGCGAGAATTTTCCCATCAACGCTCGTCGCGGCTTCCGAGATCTCGTATCCGTGCCCGTACAGCTTCTCCCGTTCGGGCCAGAGTGTGTGGCGGGCGAGAAGATCCTCGATCGGAGGTTCGTTAATATCCAGCAGTGACGGTGCAGACTCACCCGTCGCCGGATCTTCTTCTCCAGGCCGGTCGGAGCTGGTCGCCACTTCAGTGCCGTCGACGGCTTTGTTCGACAGTCCGAGGACGGGAATCGCGGCCGTGTCAGGCAGAGAGATGTCCGCAGAAGGGAGCTGTAGCTGGCAGAGGCGATCAAGCATGGCCGCGATGTCCTTGGGCTCGTCGAAAACTCGTAACAGTTTCTCGTCGGCGCCTGACACGAATTGATAGGGCCGAGTGCTGGTGATACAGTTCAGGTCATAACCATGGATCTGGGGGCGGGCAAATTCATGCCATGTGCGCTTTCCATCTCTCCTCCACTCGGCATGCAGCCTGGTGGTCTGGTCAGAGCTTGTGGACAGCAGATAGCCGCCATCAGGAGACCAACAGATGCCGTTGACGGGCCCAATATGGCCAGTGATGGCATGTTTCTGCTGCCAGAATTGGGATTCCTTCGCATATTTCCACAGCCTCCAACTACCGGTGCGCCCGACACAGGTCACCGCCTGACCGTCAGGCGCCCACAAACCGAACCAGAAGCCGCCGGATGAGCCTGTGGCAGTCGTCGCGCCTTTCTGACCGCTAATCTCGCCCAGTCGGGAGGTACTGACCCAGACGCCAGACCACGGATCCGGCTCCCAAACGGCCAGAGAGCCATCGGCTGAGGCTGTGAGCAGCTGTAGCCGGTTGCCTGCGGGATTCCAGGAGGCCGAATAGATCCAGTCCTCATGGCCGAGGAGCAGTGCTTCAAAGGTGATGGAATATTTCCCCCCCGGGACCGAGACGGTCTGCACCTTCGCGGTCAGCGTGTTCCCCCCGTAAGCGGACATCTCAGACGGATCAGCGGGCCTCTTTGAAAAATTGACATCACCCTCTTGGAAACGCCAAAGTCTGACGTATTTGTCATGGCTGGTTGAGGCCAGGAACAAGTCGCTCTCATCCTGGGCTCCGACCAATGAGAGTGATCGGATCCATCCTTCGTGGCCCGAGAGGGTCGCAGAGAGCTTCACCTGCGGCACGGTGGACGCCGACTCGATGGCGTAGATCTGGATGTCGTTGCGTGTGCCGCCGACGGCCAGAAAAGCCGTGTCAGAGGCTGACCGTTGCTTGAATTTTCCGAGAGCCAGAGATAATGGAATGAATCGCGGCTGAATCTTGAGCGTGGCCAAAGGGTCGATATTCCCATCTCGGACCTTCCACAGCTTGACCGTTGCATCCGCCCCTCCAGTGACGAAGACGGCCGTGTCCGCGAGGTCCGCGACGGTGTTGACTGACCCATCGTGAGCCTTGACGGAGGAACGCTGGTGCCAAAGTCGATCTGAGGCTGATTGCTCCCACAGTACGGTCTCGCCGTCGGCGGATCCGGTGATCAATACTTCGCCAGATGGAGCGGTCGAAAGCAGTAGAAATTTAACGGCAGTGACTTTCTCGACATGCCCAGACAACAGGGCAGATACCCCCGTGTCGTCACCGTCCAAGGGGCGCCATAGAGCGACATTCTGATCAGCACCGAACGCAATCAGACCTGACGTCCTCGACCAGTCCGCAGCCGCGCTGTGTCTATTGCCGCCGATGCTGTAGTATTCACTTTGAACGTAACCAGTCATTGACTCTGGAATGTAATCGATCGCAAGAAAAATATAAAGGCTGTGCCAAGGCCGGATTGTGACTTGACTTTATTTTATTGGCTGGCCCAGCAATGGACTCTGTCAACAGCAATTGGACTCTGTCAACAACTTAGGCAGCCAGTTAGATGTGATGCTCAGCACGGTGATGCCGATGCTGACCACTCACATGGAAAGTAAGTGTCGTATAAGAATACGTCGACAGTACTACGCGGCATGACTCAGGAGATCTACCAAATCCATGGCCCTTGTCTTTCACCTCTCGAAATGAGATGGAAAAGGCCTCTAGACGAGGGTCTCTATTCTCCTTCCCTCTCTCCTTCTTTCGGCACTGGAAATGGAATGAGTCTGCCGATCTTATCTAAGTGATAGTCCTGTTCAGAAAGACATTGCAGACGATTCATCAAGACGGTTCTGGCCAAGGAGCCCACGACGACCGTTCACAAAGTCACTGCCACGTTCTCAGACGGCTCGACGATTTCTGGAGATGTTTTGATTGGCGCCGACGGGATCCACTCCACGGTTCGCAGATATGTCACTCAATCCCCGGGAGAGGAAGCAGTAATGCCCGAATACACGGGCATCGCCCTTGTCTATGGGCTTCTCAATCAGGAAGACGTCCCAGAGGTGGATTTCTCCATCGGAGCGGAGACCACCGGCGTATTCAGCCGCAAGGGATTCTTCTTTTCCGCTTTCACCCACGGTTCTCGCGCCCGGCTGTATTGGGTGTCGTCGAGAGAGAAGGCGAATGCAGAGAAGCTGGCCGACCCGGAGCAAATCCGCGAGATTGTCTCGCATCATTCGGCCACCTGTATTCACCGATCCCGCTGATCATCTCTCGGACGAAAGAGTTCTTCTCCTGGCCGGTCTCTGAACTGCCAGCTTTGGGTCATTGGACCACCGGAAGCGTCGTCCTTGTCGGAGATGCGGCACACGCACTGCCTCCAACCAGGGCCAAGGGGTCAGCCAAGCCATCGAAGACATCTTTGTGCTGGCCAAAGTGATCGATGCAGGGGCCGACTTGAGCCGATTCGAAGATCTTCGAATCCCGCGAATCGCCCAGCGGCGAAAAGAAATCAAGGCGCAAAGGCGAGAGAGGGAGCTCGGGCCGTGGGCGAGTTGGCTGAGGGACTGGGTCTTCTGGTTCTATCTCAATGGTGTGAGCCGCTTGACCACCTGGTGGGGCCGGAATATTTTTGAATATGATCCAGACAAGGTTGACATCACTGCTGATATACACATCTCTCCTCTCATACGCGTGTGTAACAATAAATTGACGTCAGATGTAACCTCAAAGCTTCTGGATGAGGAAGACATTCTCTGCTGTTGGTGTTTTGGTTTTAGGCGCCTAGGCGGCCAAGGCATATCGGTCACGTGATAGCTGTACAAGGGTTTTCATGAGCTGACCAAGAGCAACAGGAGCAATCTTGCTGTATCTCTGCCGGACTTTCATGTGTCCCTCTAATTCTGATCAGCTCCACCTCCGGACCGGTATATACTGCAGAAACATTCATATTGTCTCCCTTGGCCTCTTCTCAGTATTCCTTCACGTCTTGACTCTGCAATGGCAGACGAGATCAAGTTGACAGTTGAGTTTACGTACGTGTGGCTCGAGATTGATCGTGATCCAAGTAGTGGCCTGACTTATACGGAAATAAAACAGGGGAGGGCTGGAAATGTTGTTCGACAATATCTCCAAGCATTCCGTTGCTTTGCCTCGTCTTGACGCCGCGGGTCATCCTACTACCATGGGCGCTCTGATCAAGTACATCTGCGAGCATCTCATAAAAGATCCGAGGAAAGAGCTGTTCGTGCTCGATGGTTCAATGTGAGTCAGAGAATTCCGGGGCGGTTCTGTTTGGAGTTTTGCTGACTATTGTGGAACAGACGCCCTGGCATCTTGGTGCTGATTAACGATTCCGACTGGGAACTGGAAGGCGAGGACAAGTATGACCTCGTCAACGATGACAACGTCCTATTCGTATCTACCTTACATGGCGGCTAAGGATTGCCATGAATCCACAGCCGTCATCTCACGCGACCAACTATACGGCGATGATCGTGCCAGAGCTCGCCGCTTCAGGACATCACGCCAAAGCGTGGCTTGAGAATGTGGGACGTCTTGTCATACCACGTCATGCATTCGTAAAGTCAGATCCTCAGCGTCGGCCGGTGTTTTGTAGCCAGAGCTGGGGTCTGGGGTCCCTGGGCCGCTGCCCGGGCTCGCCAGTCCGCTCCCCAGCCCTGGGATGGGGGTCGCGAAACCGCTGGGCGGAGCGGGCACTTTGATTCCATCGGGCGAGGCTGGAATGATCTCCGCCGGCAGGCCAGGAATTTTGATGCGTTTCGCTTCATTGTTGTAGCTCGCGGGAATGATCTGCCTGTGATCAGCATTCTCTTCACGCACTGACACGGGCTGACCGACCTCAATAATCTCGTCCCGTGGGAAGGAGAGGAAAGGAATGTCGGCGGCATTACACGCCATCAGATAACCATACAGGACACGCAGCACACTTTCGTGGGCAATAATGAGCAGATCATTTTGCTCGCGTTCCAGCTCGAGAATGATGGGCTCCAGCCGGACGGCAACGTCGTGATAGGACTAGAGATTTCCGTCAATCCATGTCACACCACCAGGAGAAGAAGAAGACGATGACCTGCCTACCTCTGCTCGGGGGAACCGGTGGTGATAAGGATCGAGGTCATGTTTAATCACCTCGTCGGGATATTCCTGCCGGATCCTCTTCTCCGACTTCTTCTCACACACACCCGGATTGAGCTGACTCATCTGAGATCGTTGTCGGACACGGTAGTCGCCTCGCGTGGCAAGATATGCTGAGGTCTCGACGGTCCTTCGTCGGGTCGACGTCCACACGATCAGTGGTTTCAAGGGCGATTTGGGCCCTCCTTTGTCGATGATTGATCTCCGTTCCTCCTCCCGATGCTTCAACAGGGTGTCGGCCATCTTTTTGGCATAATCTTGCCCTTGCGGCGACAGACTGGCGTCTGTTTTGAACGACTCCTCCTCCAGCGTCGTTCCTGCCCGGGCAAAGTACGTGTGCCGGGATTTGATGTGAAGATTGAGCAGGTAGAAGACGATCCGGTGGGACAAATAGCCAAAATTGGTGTTGTTGACCACCAGTCTCTCCCCGGCATTAATCATCTTGATCCAATTGAGATCGGGCTCCTCCATCGTTTCGAAATGGGGGATTTTGGCCGAGATGCGGTTTAGATAGTGCTTCACCGCTTCGGCTTCCGGCCAGTCTACGTAATCCGGGGATGAGATCTTGACACTCCGGACATTTTCCTCGATAATTCTCTGATCGTCGCAGCTCGATTCGATGAAGAGGCATTTGATGTCGTGCTTGGCGAACTCCTTGGCCAACGATCGCCGGCCCGCGGACAATGGATTGACGGCGTCGTAGATGGCGATCTGGCCATTTTCGTGATTGAGGAAGTGGTAGATGTCTTCTCGGCACTTCTTCAGGATCTTCTGCCGCAGCAGCACCGACGAGGCCGACGCGTTCACGAAGAAATAATCATCCGGCACGTCCTTCCCGGGGCCGACGATGGCTCTGCGATAGTCTCCCAGGTGGAAGATCCGGGTTTTGACTCCCAGCCATCGCAAGTACCGCGCCAGCGCCACCGAGATGTGAGTCTTTCCTCGGGCGGGGAGCCCGACGGTCGCAATGGCAATGCGGCCCGCATGGAACAATCGGCCGGATTCGGTGCTGTAAAGCTGCGCGGGCGCCATCTCACTCTTCTCTGGAAGGTCATGAATCGCATCGACAAACGTACTTGACTTTCGCCGGTAGCGGGGCGAGTTGACCGCCGACTCGGCGGTCAGAAGGGTGTCCATCGCTGCCACCCACTGCCACGATGGCAGGAGAGGAATTTTGAGAGGGCAGTCAAATCACCGATCCAGGAATGACGATTCCTGAATACCAAACCAGATGATCATACCCCTGCGCTGTGCGGCCGACGAGGATCCGGCTCTGATCGATCTAAAACAGCCGTGTGGAGGAGACCATCAGTGATGCACCTTCGGAACGTAATATAGGCAGATTTTCCGAGAACCGAGGGGGCGGCATGTTGCTGCTTTTACACCGGTGCGGATCTGGGCTGCAGCGCCTTGGCACGTTAGCTCACAGATTTCCTGCGCATCAAAGTTGAGCTGTCTTGTATCCAACAATTGACGCTGTCGTGGCCTTTCATTTCCTTTCTCTGTTCGAATTCCTCCCAATCCCTTTCCCGGTTCCGGCCGCCACCAGGCTCTCCCGCTTTTTCTCGCTGAAGGACGCGTGCGCCAGGCTTGCCCGGGGCTGAAGAATGGCAGTGGCAGAGGAGAAGGCCTCGCGGCTGGCTTTCCTGACGGACAATGTCATTGCCGCCATCATCTCAGACACGTATTCCAGTCTCGCCGAGAAGAGAAAAGCGCTGGGGCTAGAAAATCCGGGAACTGTGGATAACATATCCCGGGAAGTGCAAAAAGATGTTCTCCTTTCCAACTTCATGTTCACGGGCTTGCGGTGCGACTTGCAAAAGATCTTCAGCGTCTATCCTCTGTTTCGGATACAACATGGCTTCGCGATGGGCTCACAAGCACTCCCGCCCTGGCAGTTGATGGCCCTGTACGGCACTCCGAGAGTAGGTCTCGTGACAATCCACATCCTTCCCTCGGGCACCGTGGACTAATCATCATTGTTCTTCCTCCTCAGGTCTTTATGCAAGCGGCCTATTCGAGCGACAAGTCCCTGACGGCATGGGGAAACCTGCGATGGACACCGAGATTGGTCACGAAGACGCAGACGTCGATCGATCCTCGACAAGCGCAGACCATGGTCCAGATCGACAACGAATACCAAGGAGACGATTTCACGGCATCAGTGAAAGCCATCAGCCCATCCATCCTCGAAGGCGGTCTGACCGGGATCATCATTGGAAGCTATTTACAATCCGTCACTCCGCAACTCGCGCTCGGGTTCGAAGGAGTCTGGCAGCGGGCGGCCCTGAGCGGTCGGCCGGAAACGGCCATGTCCTACTGTGCGAGATACAAAGGAACAGATTGGGTGGCCAGCGCTCAGTACCTCGCTCAGGGTTCGCTGGGGGCATCGTACTGGCGGCGCCTGACCGACAAGGTCGAAGCGGGTGCCGACTGTCAGCTCCAATTTGCCCCCGGCTTGGGCGGCGCCGGTCTCTTTGGCGGTCCCCGACGAGAAGGTACCACGACCGTGGGCGTCAAGTACAGCTTTCAGACCTCCGTCTATCGTGCGCAAGTCGACAGCGCCGGCAAAATCGGCGTTGTCCTCGAGAGACGGGTGGCACCGCCGGTGACGGTGACCTTTGCCGCGGAAATTGATCAATGGAAGGTAAGATATGACCCCGTCGGTCCTTGGGCCGCCTTTTCCCCTCGATGGGCAACCTGTTGACGTCTGGCCCTCTTGCAGAGTACACACAAACTCGGTCTCGCGGTATCCCTCGAAGGCGCTCCGGAAGAATTACAGGAGATCGCCGAGCGCGCAGAGACACAAGATCAACTGAGTCCCCCTTTCTAGAAGCGGGTTGCTGGCGCCGTTCCGCTGCCTTCGGTCACGGTCCTCCCAACGGCGGGGGTCATGATGGACAGACACTACACCACGCTCCTGTTCTCCGCTGTCTTATTATTAGCTCTTCACTCCTGTGCGATCCTGCCACCCAGCCCATCGTGTCTGTTCTGGCGAGAGGGTCACCTTCTGTGCAGGCGTTCGAGCAGGACGCTCTGCTTACATAGGGAAGGGTTGCGTTGTGCATGTAATCGGCCTGGTTGGACAGGATCATGACGAGATCGGGCTTGAACCATGAAAAGCGCCGGGGTTCGACACGAAAATCTGACCCCCCCTGGCAATAATAGATGGCTTTGTATCAATACAATCTGCGGTTTTTCGCCTTGCTCCTGTGCTAGACACACTTTTGTCCGGGCATGGTCTCTGCTGGTTCGTAACAGAATTCCTCATCACGGCCAGGGGACGCCATTTTTTGCACTTTGAAACACGCGAGGCCGTGCAGGGGCAGACGAACGGATTGGTGCTCATGCATGACGGCGAACATTCCCACACTGATCGACACCTTCAATCGACGGCATGCAGGCATTATTGGGTCAAAAGGGTGGTGGGCAGCAATGAAACTCGAGTCGGGCCCGTCTTGGCCTTTTTCCCGGATCATTTCAGCGGATTTTCTCCTCATTCCGTCCGGTCATCTCGTTCGCCAGACGTTCTTATAACTGGAAACGGGTCCCGTTTGACTCGGATATCGGTCAGCAGTTGATCCACGTGGTCATGAAGCACCGGGTGGGCAAGGAAAACGGTGACTGGAAGCGAACCAAGCCCGCCGACTCTGCCACCCTCGCCTGCGGAGAACAACTGGTGGCAGGCGTGCAGTAGTAGTAGCAGCAGTAGTAATACTAGTGAGTCGTTGGAGGGAATGTCCCCAGACCCGGCAAAACCAGGGAGTCCGTTGCCTGCTTGGCCTTGCCGGTCCCTTCCTAATTTCAGGGCTCGAGTGTACGGGGGGGATGAGACGAGGGTGCCGCCCTCATGCACATCATCACTTAACCGTCTCGCCACGGGGCGAGATCGACATATCATGTGGAAGAGAGAGTTTTGTGGCCAATGCCATCAGTGGCATTGCCATTGGTTTTGCCCCCCGTATATTCGCTGGATACCGAATGGCTCCCGGGACCAGGCGAGTGCAAATTGCAGTCTCGTGCGGTGGAGAGCGTGCTCTTGAGTTTAGTGGCGGGGGCGTCATGATGATTCTTTCTCTAGGCTCTGACCGTCCAACAGGAAGGGCGCTAGGTGGCGCTACGAGGCGGCAAGGGAGAGCAGGGGGGGCCTCTCCAGGCCGAGTAGCGATGCTCTATGACGTTGGGAACGAGCATGCCCTCTTTCACGCGACCAACATCTTCCAGCGGCCATTTCTGAAGGGCCGATCTGACAGCATGGCCACAGGACGATGATCTCGCAGCGCCGGACGAGGCGGATCCCGCGCCTCCTGATGTCGATGATCCGGGATCCCGTTTGGACGGCAAGGGGCGAGCAGGCAAATGGGAGGCGGCTGAAGGAAATGGGTTGACCGGAGGTTGGGTTGGATGCGTGTCTGCAGCTGGAGCTGGGAGGGCTGGGAGGGATGGCCGGGCAAGCAGCGAACGGACTTTGAGTGGACGACCCGTGGTGGATCTGGGAGCGGCGTCAGGAGGAAGACGAGGAGAAGGAGAAAGTGTATGGGTGTGTGTATGCGCTGGGGCCCAGCTTCTGGCCTGTGACTTGTGGCCTGTGGGTTTCTCTCTGCGGCCTGAGGCGTGAAGCAAGAAGCCTGAGCATCATCTGACCTGCATGTCTGCGCCAGCACCACCGCAGCTGGACTCGCCGCCACACTCTCCTCTCTCGCTGCATCGCTGTCCTCGCTGTAACTTCGCCGGGCCACGCCTGCGCCAACCTTAAGCGTACCTTCACAGACTATACTTGACGGGTGGCACGCTGCAGGCTGCATTTTGCGTTCTGGCATTTACTTTTGTGCCCTCTCCACGCTGTCGTCGACGACGACGACGCCGGCGACGACGAGCCTCGATCCTCTCTGTTTGTGTGTTGGCGGGCTGACCTTGCTCCTCCTCGCACGCCGCCGTGATTCCCTCTGACGACCTGACGACCGATCTCACGGCTGCGTGGTGGCTCGACAGAACCTGCAACCACTCTCATCCCCTTCTTCCTCCTCCGCCGTCGCTGAGCCGATTTGACTCACCGCCTCCTTATCCCTCCCACGTCCTCCTGCTCGTCGTCTGCTCCTCGCGGGCCATCCGGCTCGTGGCAACGTGTGATTCTGGTGGTTTTGGTGGTTGTTGTTGGTGGCCCGAGCCGAGCTTGGTCGGTTTCATCGCACATCCTCCTACAACTCAGATTTCAAGGCCTCACCTACGCAAAGTGGGGAAATTAGCGCTCTTCGCCCGCCAACCGTCCACCAGCTGCACTGCATCCTCGACCCTCTCTCCTCGAACCGGTCTTCTGGCTCGAGTGCAACGGTCTGCACGCCCGCTGGCTGGTCGCCCGATTGTGTCCCGCCGGTCGTCCGTTCTCTTTCGCACCTCCTCTCCTCATCCCGGCGGTCAACTCGCCTGGCCCGTCGTCGGTCGAGAGCCAGGACCGGTCGCCAAAGTGGATTCCAAACCGTCCGCGTCGTAGACAATGTCACAAAACAGGCCGGGAGGTGTTTTCTCGGGCTTGCGTATGGGTGGTAGGTTGTCCTTGTTTTCTGCATGCTGCTGCTGCGGTGGCGGCGACCTGGTGCGACGCTTCGGCTCCGGGCACGTGCGCTGACACAGGTTGGCAGAAGTTGTGCGGGAAAAGGTGCAGGACGGCCTCACGGGGGAGACCAGAGAGATCCAGTATACGCAGTGCAAGATAGTCGGCAATGGCTCCTTTGGCGTCGTCTTCCAGACGAAGCTCTCCCCGAGCGGAGAAGACGCGGCGATCAAGCGCGTGCTCCAGGACAAGCGATTCAAGGTGGGCACTCCCTCTGTCGTCGGGTGCGTCGTGCTGATGATCCCTGTATCAGAATCGGGAACTTCAAATCATGCGGATCGTGCGCCATCCCAACATTGTCGAGTTGAAGGCCTTCTACTACTCCAACGGCGAAAGGGTATGGTGCTCCGTGGCCTGACCTGTGTGCGCAACATGAGCCCGCTGACCATGGTGCCGTGCCACTCCTCACAGAAAGACGAAGTCTACCTCAATCTCGTGCTGGAATATGTTCCCGAGACCGTCTACCGCGCGTCACGGTACTTCAACAAGATGAAAACGACCATGCCCATCTTGGAGGTCAAGCTGTACATCTACCAGCTGTTCCGATCGTTGGCGTATATCCATTCCCAAGGGATCTGCCATCGAGACATCAAACCGCAGAACTTGCTGCTGGATCCCGCCACCGGCGTGCTGAAGCTGTGCGATTTTGGCAGCGCCAAAATCCTGGTCGAGAACGAGCCCAATGTGTCCTACATCTGTTCTCGGTACTATCGCGCTCCGGAATTGATCTTCGGGGCCACCAATTATACCACCAAGATCGGTCAGTCGCCGAGCTTTCTGTCCGGCCCGGAACTGCTGACTAATGTACGCATACAGACGTCTGGTCCACTGGATGTGTCATGGCCGAGTTGATGCTGGGCCAACCCCTATTCCCCGGCGAGTCGGGGATCGATCAACTCGTGGAAATCATCAAAGTCCTCGGGACGCCGACGCGAGAGCAGATTCGCACCATGAATCCCAACTATATGGAACACAAGTTTCCTCAGATCAAGCCGCACCCATTCAATAAAGTCTTTCGGAAGGCATCCCCCGACGCCATCGACTTAATATCGGCTCTCCTCGAGTACACGCCGACGCAACGGCTGTCGGCCATCGATGCCATGTGCCAACCGTTCTTCGACGAGCTGCGCGATCCGAGCACGCGCCTCCCGGATTCGCGTCATGCCGGTGGCCCTGCCCGGGAACTCCCGCCCTTGTTCGATTTTTCACGGCATGGTCAGTGTCTTGAAATGGATCCTCTTTGCCGAGGACGGAGGACGCTGACGTTTGATGTAGAACTCTCGATTGCACCTCACCTGAATTCGAAGCTTGTCCCCCCGCACGCACGACCCCTTCTCGCGTCGAGGGGAATCGACCTGGATAATTTCACGCCGCTCTCCAAGGAGGAAATGATGGCCCGGCTTGATTGATGAGTCAACTCGTGCCGAACGTGTTATGAAGTGACGCTGTTGGGAATTTTGTCCATCGATATGTCCATCCGCGCGTGCATGTTTCATTGGCGTCGACGCCCGATGCATCCGACAGCCTGACCGACGAGCAATTCAATCATCATGTGTCTGGACGGATTTCTTTGCATTGACGCGGATGTCTGATCTCGAAAAGCGTCTGCTTTTTGATGGGGTTCGGAGAAAAGGACAGGCAAGCAAGCTCATGCAGAAGGGGTAAAAAGCGAGCAGAGCTGGGACGTTCACGAAAATCGACCATGGTGGTCTCCCTGGGAAATTTGGTGCTCGAACATTGGGCGGCCTAAACGATGGAAGAAATTGAATCGATCGACCTCAGACAACCAGCCAGCCACGGCTTCTGTTCAACGGACAGCGCCAGCTGTGTAGATTGCTACTGCTACTGGTGTGCCTTTTTGGGGAGGCGTGACCAGTCTAGCTAGACAATGTGACATGAAGGTTTGAAGATGTTCTCAACCTCGGAGCCGCCGTACTACCTGGCTGTCCGCAAATTCACAGTGCCGCCGAGTTCTTGCTTCTGAAAGTCAGATGCGGTTCCGTGCCAAGACGCGTCCCTTTATTGTTCTCCATCACCCGGCGCGAACCTTGACTGACCCAGCACACCCATTTTTATTTTACATGCCGTGTGGTTAACCTCGAATTTGTTGCCGTCCGGAGACAACGTGACCCACCAGTGCCACAATGACTGATTATGACCGACGGCCTCGCCGTGGCGGGGCACCATTCAACAGTCGCAAGAGGCGATATCGAGGTACTGAGTTGAACCCCCAGGCAAAGCCCCAGATCATCTTTCTAAACCGAGCCATAGATGACGACTATGATGACCGTCGTCTACAGCGCCGTCGCTATGAGGAACCTCTGTCCGTCACATTGCGCAAGCAGGTCTTGTCCATTGCCGAAGCGGTCGGTACACACGAGTCAGGATATAAGAGCTGGTGGACTAATGCGTGCGTAGCCGGCCCGGAGAGTGGAAGACGATGTTGCCGCCATTGCGAAGACAGTGGCAGACAATTACTTTGACTCAGACCTGACCGGAGCTTTCCTGGACCTGGTCGTGCAGTTGTACGGCGCATTCCCCCAAGGTGGATGGAAAGCGAGGCTAATCCGGGGCAGAACCATTGAACAGCCTCTCAAAATACCCTTCGTCGCGGCCATCGTCGTCGTTGTGAATCCTCACAAGCCCGAGTTCACCACGGAAGTGCTCAAGAAAGCGGGAGAGGCGCTACAGAAATACATCGACATCGGCTCCTGGAGGGAGGTCAAGTTGTTCCTCCGCCTCTTTGGCTGCCTTCAGGGCCTGTTTGAGGGCGATGGCGTGTTTACCATCCTGGAGGAGCTTTTCTCCCGAGCCGCAGATCTGCAGATGAAATCCTCGGAAGATGTCAGTCCGACTGAGAATGGGTGGGCGGCGCTGTTGCTAACGTGATCGCAGTCCCTCGGTTTGGAATTGGCCAAGATTATTCTCTTGACGATCCCGTATACCATGGCTTCCTCCGCGACGGGCTTTGAAAGCCAGGCCAACGGTCTCCTGGACAAGACCGATATCATTGCGTCGACCCCCCATACGCTGGAGACGTTGGTGGACCCGTTTCCGTCGCCGGAGCCTGGCGCCGCCGCCAGTTCGGAAAGTGCTCTGGCGCTACTGCAGAAGCACATGCAAGAAGAGGCCAAAAACTCATGGGAGCTGGCGTGCATCCCCCGCCCGTGGAAAGTGGCGCCGCCGGCGGGAGAAGAGGACCCTTTGGAGCGAGGACAAAAACACCCCTTTCCTCCTGTGCGGGTGCCCGAGACCGTCCAGATTGGTCCTCGGTCGATATTCCCGGAGATCTACTTTTCCGTCTACACGGAACAGGAGATTGAAACGGTGCCACCGGCGTCTGACCCGGCCGCGCTTTTGATTCGCGATGCCCTGACCGACACCATCAACATCATCGACTACAACCGCCACGTTGTGGCCAAGTTCCTCATCGATCTCGATTGCTACTTTGCTCCCGACACTTTTGTGAAGCGCGCGGTCCCCTTTGACAAGCTGCGGGATGTTGCCGGCGACAAGAGTACGTGGAAGCCGGAAGATGTGATCGTCGACGCTGCTTTTGCACAACTGTTTCAATTGCCCGCGCCGGAGCACAAATTGGTCTACTATCATTCCGTTCTGACCGAAGCTTGTAAGCTCGCCCCAGCGGCCGTGGCCCCCAGCTTGGGCCGAGCCATTCGATTCTTGTATCGGAATATCGACAAGATCGATCTTGAATTGGCCCAGCGTTTTCTTGATTGGTTCGCACACCATTTGAGCAATTTTGGATTCACCTGGAAGTGGACTGAATGGTGAGAGACGCGCTTGCTGTTGATTGACGAGCCCGACGTTTGAGGACTGACGGAGAGACAGGGTGGACGATATCGAGTTGCCCGACGTGCACCCCAAAAAGGCCTTTATGGTCGATGCCTTGGACAAGGAAATACGCCTGAGCTTTGCGCAGCGAATCAAGGGAACGCTCCCGGAACCCTATCAGGCGTTGATATCCCTAGCCAAGGACAAGGACGCACCGGACTTCAAATACAACGATGAGTCGACCCCATTTGCCGCCCAGGGCCAGGAGATTGCACAGCTTATTCGTCGCAAAGCTCTCCATGACGAGTTCTCGCCGCTGTTGCAGACGATTGAAGAGCAGGCCGCGACGTCAGGATTCCCAGACCCCGAACTGGCCTCGACGGATGTGTTTGTCACCTCGATCTGTTGGGTTGGATCCAAGTCATTGTCTCATGTCCTGGCATGCATTGAGCGGTGCAAAGAGCGGCTGCTGGCCATCAGCTCATCGAGCGCGTCCTGCAGGAAGCAAATCATCACTTCGGTGATGGAGTATTGGCGTGACCAGACCGGCGTGGGCGTCGTCATCGTGGATAAGCTGCTCAATTATCAAATTTTGACACCCGCCAGCGTGATCGAGTGGGCATTGATCGACAAGGTGGAACGGGGATCCCTGCTCGTACGCACTTGGTGTTTTGAACTGGTCAGCGGGACGATGAGGAAGGTGGCCGGGCGAGTGAAGAACATCGTGCACGCCATCAGACGGCCTGGCCTGGCGGACGAGACAAGGGTCGAGTTGCAGCAGGCGCTGGATCAGGAGATGAATGCCATGAAGACCCTGTTCACGATGGTCGAGGACGCCGTCAGCAGCGTACGGGATGGGATCCCAGATGAGACAATGGAGAGCAGTGATCCGTTCAGAGCAGAGAAGGAAAAGTTGTTGAAAGCTTGGGGCTCCAAATGGCTGCGTGTCTTTCACAGACAGGCTGCCGTGGAGGAGGGCTGGGTCCGGGAAGAATTGGCCAAGCCGTTACCACCCTCAGAGCCAGTGGCCGAGACGATGGAGGGGGTATCGAGGCAAGAGGGAGGAAATGTGAACGGCGTTGTCGGCGGTGACGGCAGCGGAACCGCGGAGAATGGAATCAAGCTGGGTGAAGCCGATGGTGTCATGGAGGTGATTGAATAGGCCATAGGAGGAGCAACATGTGGTATTACTACTGAATTTGTCAGTCTGAGTGGCAGTGGAGGACAAAAGGGGGAGAGGCTCCGCGAACGGGAAATAAACATTCGCAGGGATTGATGGAAGGAGTTTGGTAACGCGCAACGCAGAGGATGGCAGATAGGAAGTTGGCCAGCCGGACCAGGAACCATGGTCGTCATTTGCAGGTGGATGTGGGTTTCAAAGTTGATATATATTTTCATCTTCGATCATCATTGTACCAAAACTTTCCCGCAAAGCCAGAACAGAGATTCTAGGGCATTGTAGACATTCAAAGAGATGATCGCCTTTCTGATCTGTCTATCGGTTTAGATTCCCAAATCATCATCTCCGCTGTTTTCCAAGACACATCAGTCGGGTTTCAACTTTCTGTTTTGGATCGTATTGCTTTAATGCTGGCTTCAGGCCTGCAGGGAGAGGTCAAAGTCGAGTCCGGACGTGTTGGCTTGGGCATTATTGCAGGCCACTACGTTTATTTTTTCTTTTCGGTCCTCTCCGGGGTGAATTGCTGCAGAGAGCTGCGAGATGTTGCGGGTACTGAATAACTTGAGTGGTTAGGGGACCGGGAATGCGAGGCTTGCTGGTGACTTTGACGAGGCCTGAGGAACAAGTCGCATCGGAGCGTATGCGGCGTGGTGCTGGTGCCGGACACAATGGTCCCCTAGAGTTTTGCTTTGCTTAGTTGTCCTTCTCCGTTCCCTCCTCGATTATGAGACCGTCTTGAAGCCGTTTCCGGCTGTCTTCCTGGGTCCGCTGGTCTGGTATTGTCAAAGTGGATATTGTCATCGGTTCTGGCTCGGACCAATTCCGTCATGCTTTGGTGCCTTTTCTTTCCATGGCGACCGGTGTCGATGTTGACCACCGATCCTGGTGTCCAGCTGGAGCCGTTACTGATGTCTGACAGGGACATAAGAGCAGCCAGACCGCGTCGTCCTCTCACTCTTACCTGGTCTGTGATGGTGGATCGACGTGGCATCTCTCTTCGATGCTTCAAGTCACGTTCGGAAGTTTTCAAAATTCCGCGGTTATCATCACTTCCTGATCCCATATCCTTGGAATCCTGGTGGAGGCGCGACTGGAGGTCCTTGCCCCGGCGTGATCCCGGCTTGAGGTCCTCCAAAACCAGGAGGAGGAGCAAACGGCATGGGCATGGCGTTGGGCTGTTGGAATCCAGAAGGCATTTGATTGAAGGCTGGGGGTGGCATAAAGCCTTGAGGTCCACCATATCCTGCCTGGCTCGGTGGAGGCCGTGGTGGGAGACCAGTCGGTGGAGCAGCTAGCGGCATGTTGACGGGTGGAGCTGGTCTCGCCTGTGGCGGAGGTGGTACATTTGGGTAGTTGCCAGTGGGTTGGACAAAGCCCGCCGGAGCTGGTGGGATGGCGCCATAGACAGGACCGGCAAGAGGAATGGTGGCGGGAGTCGGTTGAACGCCGTGGGCTTTTGCTTGCGCCGCCAACATCCGTTCTGCTTGGTCGCCGTGCCGCTCGCCCTTCCCATCCTTTTTGTACGCGTACTGGACCGAGACTTCTTTGTTCATGAGATATTGACCGTTCATATTGGCGACAGCATCGTCCGAGGCTTCAAAATTGGAGAATGAAACAAAGCCATAGCCTTTGGACAGGTTGTTCTCATCGCGGGCAATCTAGCATCAGTCAGCAGGAGCAGGGACAGAGGATCGAAGGTCAGTCTTGCCTTGGGAGCCGCTACCAGCGTGCCGAAACGGCTGAAGGTGTCGTACAGCATTCTCTCGTCCACCATGGGATCCAAATTTCCCACGAATAACTCGGCACCGACCTCGACAGATTTCTGCTTGTCTGCACTGGCCTTGTTGACACGGATCGGCTTGCCAAACAACCGCACCTGATTCATGATCCTGGCCGCGTACTCGGCATCCTCCTCGGAGTTGAATTCGACGAAGCCATAGCCCTGATGAGTCTGAGTGACGCGGTCTTTGGGCAGATGAACATTGACGATGCGTCCAGCTTGGAGGAACAGCTCCCAGACTAGAGCATCGGTCACACGTTCATCGAGATTGCCAATATAGATGGTGGAATCCTTGTCTTGCTCCCAGTGCCTGGCACCGGACATGCTGACGGAAAAGATCTCTTTCCAGCAGGGCACAAACGACTTGGAGTGGTGGGAGTGTTTAATCAAAGCACGCGCAATGAAGCTTTGAAGAAAATGAGTTGAGGTAGAGAAGAATACAATTTTCGTCCTCAGGGCAGTGCTGGATAGGTTTTTGATCTGATCTGTCGTCGCACGTGATGCCAAGAGATTGGCTGGCTCCTTCCGAGTCCAACTTCCGGCAAGCTGCACTTTGTGCCTTCTGCGGAAAACATTTTTGTTCACATCACCGTCCACGACACTCTGTCATACACTCACTTGATCCATCGTACAACTCTCCCTCCCGAGACACAATGATCCAGTTTTCGGAAGAAACAAAAGTGGGTGCATGAGAGTGTTCCAATGATGCCCAACTAATATATTCCTATTAGGAGCGCATCTCCAAGATCATCGACATCACCCGCGAAATCGTGCACTATGGTTACTTGCCTCTCATCTTGTATTTGGGTGCGAACATCTCCGGAGCGGCGTGTATGTGCCAAAGCTAAACGAAGCAGGATACACTCGGAGCGAACCCAAACCAGCATTGATCAAGTATGGCATCTGCGTTCACCACTCTTACTGGTCATCTGACATACATCCAGCTTGATCTCACCATTTGCTAATTAAGACACGGACCTTCCCTCCTGTACAACATCATGCGCACCTGGAACAGTCATGGGACAAGGGATGATGGCCACGAGGCGAGCATACTTGGTTGACGCGACGGCCACATCAAGTTGAGCCGAGAACCGAGAAGCGAGGTGTGATGGAACAATCGGCATAAGATGACGTTCTGGACTTTGTCTTGAAGCACGACTCTACACTCTAGCAGCATGTGCCACAAGCCTGTATAATAACACACTATGTCAACGCTTTGCTCTACGAATTCTTCGAATGTGAGGATCTGACGTGATGTGACGTGATGGGACGTCCTTCATGCTCCAAGTCTGCCAGGATGGCCATGGTCTTCCGGTATGAACAGCGACGTCCGAGATGAGAGCGGTAGAATTGAACGAGGCAGCATTACGTTGAGCAGTCCGATGTATGCTTGAAGAACCCTCCTCGAGACTCGCCTTATCCATGGTCGACGATATTCAAGGAATGCCTCGGACCCGTTCTGTTGTGTTGCAAGTCATAGACGATGCGCCCTCAATCGACCTGACCTTGTGGAGGCTCTTCTCACGAAGATGGCCCATCCTAGACCGCGACAAGGAGGAGGCGGTGAAACGGGTCCAAATCTGGAGCAGCACGCCTGTTCCGCAATCGTCCGTCTTCCTTGCTCATCTTGACGTTGGTGTAGTTGTAACTCTGTTGGCAACCTTGTTCGTGACACTGTTGGTAAGCATGTTGAGAACCAAGTTGGAACAATGTTGGATGGAACAATGTTGGATGGAACAATGCTGGATGGAACAATGTTGGATGGAACAATGCTGGATGGAACAATGTTGGATCCATGGAACCATGTTGGAACCATGTCGGAACCATTTGTATGGCGAAGGTGTCCCGAGCTCTGAGCACGAGTGTGGAGAACAAGGCTTAAAGCAAAACCCTTCAAGCTGCATATCGTATAGCCGCCAATGCACATGGCCGTCATCCACTGCAGTCTTGCCTGGTCAAAGAATGGACTGCCCCAAACTTTAAGTCGCTGCGGCCCCAGGCCCCCCAGCAGACCCCTCCCTGGCTGCCGCTGCCCACTCTCCTGACGCCTTGTGTCCACTTCTCCCATGACTATGGCGCCTCTCCCCCTCCAAATAGTCGGTCCTCATGGCCACTTGCGTGAGTGGGGCATCCCATCCCGCCTTATGTTTCGCACTCGGGCTTTGGAACTTCCGCAAGAGCATCCACAGCTTGTTTTTGGGCCCCTTGCTTAGCCGCGGCCAGTATTGGCACCTCATGGTTTGACACTTTGACTCGCTGCCAGCCGGGTGTCCGCCGACGCCTCGCTGGTCGGGCTCCGCCCTTTTTTCCCGGGAGTGGCTGATCCCCCCGTTCACGGTTATGGCTTGCGGCCACGGCGCTGGCGAGTGTAGCCTGCCTCGTCAGTGTCTGTGCTTGTTGGTTCTCCTGGTCCATCGCGCGCCGCCACGGCTGCTCCACAACCACCACGACGACGTCGACGCCCTCTTCTCGCGCTACCTTCTCCCTCCACCTCTCTGTCCTCTCTCCCTTTGCGCTTTCTCCCCTCTTGAGCTTCGCAGCGTCACCCAACAGACGTCTTTCTCGCTCCAAAGGTGGTTCGCTTCTCCAACCAACCGCAGGTGCCAGGCTTGTCGCCGAGAGGCTATGAGTTTATTTTCAACTTTTTGCCCCTACCACTAGCGCCGTCCATTCACGCAGCTCACTTGGTAACTGGTGCCCTCTCCCCCGGTGAACGTCGCACCACGTTAACACGGCTTCAGTAGAGGTCTTCCCTTTGCATCTCTCCGTCCATCCATCTGCTCGGGCCGTCTCGAGCTTTCTTCGCCATGTTCAACGCCACTCAGCATCGCGGAAATCCGAATTTGGGACCGGCGCCTCCAGGCCAGCCAAACCATCGGCTCAACGAAATCTTGGACTCACTCCGCGCCGAGTTTGACAGCCAGAACCGCGCGTCGGAGCAGGTCGAAAGCCAGGTGGCGCAACAGATCCAAGAGATGGAGCTGATCCGAAACAAGGTCTACCAGCTGGAGCAGAACCAACTGAAGATGAAGCAAGACTACGAGGCTGAGATCCGCATGTTGCGCCATGAGCTCGAAATGCGTGGTGGGCCGCAGGTGCAGTCGCACCTCGGAGGGCCGCCGCAGCATGGCGGTCCTGCTCAACCACCGCCTTCCCTCGGTCACGGCCAAGGTGGTCTCTTCAGTGGCATCATGGCCAACCAAGGCCAGGGCGGACCGGGTCTGGCTCCGCCTCCAGAGCAACCTCCACCGCAACAGCATCCCCTCCAGCCGCCGGCGCCGGCGGGTCAGCCCCAAGGTCCGCCGCAGGCACCGAACTCGTTCCCGGGCTATCAGCCCGGTCCGACGTTGAATGGCTACGGACCGCAACAGCAGCAACAACCGCCTCCGACGAATTCACCAGGCTTGGGCAAGAACCGAAACAACGTGGCTCGCGGCGGCCCCGGTCCCGCGACGCCCCAGCAACATCCGGGCCAGCCCCAGCCGATTCCATATCAGAATGATCCCCGAGCGTCCCCTCAGATTCCGCGACCGACGCCGCCCGGCGGCAGCGGCAGCGACTTACAGCTGGCCAGCCGGCACCAGATCCCGGGCCAGAGCCCGTATCCCAATGTGGGCAACGTGCTCGCCGACCTGAACCCTGACGACCTGCCGGACTCGTTGAAACGGACCGGCGCCGACTGGCACGCCGTCTTCAACCCGAATGTCCCGCGGCAGCTGGATGTGACGCTGTTGCATAACCTGGTCCACGAATCCGTCGTGTGCTGTGTGCGCTTCTCGGCCGACGGCAAGTACGTCGCGACGGGGTGCAACCGCAGCGCCCAAATCTTCGATTCGCGCGACGGCCGAAAAGTGTGCGAGCTTTTGGACGAGTCGGTGCAGGACAAGGACGGCGACCTGTACATCCGCTCCGTCTGCTTCTCGCCCGACGGCAAGCTCCTAGCCACGGGCGCCGAGGACCGCAGAATTCGGGTGTGGGACATCGAGACCAAGCGGATCCGGACCACGTTTGACGGTCACGAACAAGACATTTATTCGCTGGACTTTTCGCGCACGGGCCGACTGATTGCGTCCGGGTCGGGCGACAAGACGGTTCGGCTGTGGGACATTGAGTCGAATCAGCAAGTCATGGTGCTGTCGATCGAGGACGGCGTCACTACGGTGGCCATGTCTCCGGACGGCCGCTTCGTCGCCGCCGGTTCTCTCGACAAGAGCGTGCGCGTCTGGGACTGCTCGAGCGGCTACCTCATCGAGCGGCTGGAGGGTGCCCAAGGCCACAAAGACAGCGTGTACTCGGTCGCCTTTTCACCCACCGGACGCGAGTTGGTCAGCGGCAGCTTGGACAAGACGATCAAGATGTGGGAGCTCACGCCGCAGCGGGGCCTGATCCCGTCGCAGACGGCCAAGGACGGCAAGTGTATTCGCACGTTTGAAGGACACAAGGTGAGGATGACGTTCCCCCGCCCGCGCCCGACCCCAGAGGCCGGATGTGACGATGGATGCTAACCCGTGCCTCCTCCAGGACTATGTGTTGTCGGTGTGCCTGACTCCCGGCGGCGAGTGGGTCATGTCAGGATCCAAGGATCGCGGCGTGCAATTCTGGGACCCCCACACGGGCAACGCCCAGATGATGTTGCAAGGACACAAGAACTCGGTCATCTCGGTGGCCCCCTGCCCCACCGGCCACCTGTTCGCCACGGGATCGGGCGACATGAAAGCACGGATCTGGCAATACACGCCCTGGCGCGGCGGCCACTGACGACGGGCCACGCCTGAATCCGATCCCGACCTGGAGCTCGACCGACGTCTGACGTGGGCTTTCTGGGCGGCGCCGAACGGGCTGGTGCGGATGAGCAGCAGGAGGAGCTTCGGACATTTTCTTTTCACGCTGGGCGCCGGTTGTGTTTGCTCTGGGGCGGCCACGCCTTTTTCGCTCGGCGGCGTGAGGATCATCCGCCGCGGGTCTGCAGGGATGGAGGAGTGGGAGGTTTGCATTAGTTGTCTCCGCCGGCCGAGACGGCCAGGGGAGGAAGGGATGATGGGATGGCGAGACAGCCAAGGGAAGGCAAGGCAAGGGAAGGGACAGGTTTCGGGACATATGTTACGTTGCATTCTTAAATATTGGATAGGACCAAAGGAATTGGGAGCGTCCATGCGTATCAACCTGACCAGGAACATGTCACCGCTCTGCCAGAGCTCGCGCATACGGTCGGGTGGGGGACGCCACGAACCCAATGAGCATCTGAATCCAGGATTAAGGATTAACAAGCCACATTATGAGCGGAGGGGCAGGGTGCTAGATTTAACGTTGGCCTTGATCCTGGCAGGCCGGTGCTGGATTAACGTTGGCCTTGATCCGCAAGCCGGTGCTGGCTTAACGTTGGCCTTGATCCTGGCAGGCTGGTGCTGGATTAACGTTGGCCTTGATCCTGGCAGGCTGGTGCTGGATTAACGTTGGCTTTGATCCTGGCTGTCGGGTTGTGGTGATACTTCAGATTGTGTATAGTCGATCGGAAGGGGCCGAGCGGGTGCGGCCGTACCAGTCTTGAGCTTGACAGGCGGAGAGGGAGAATTGTGGGGGGGGGGTGTATGATCATTGGCCAAACGACATTGGCCGGCACGGTCCTGGGTGGAGGAGTACATGGATCGTGCAGTATTTAAGCTGAACTGGAGCTGGACATGGGGGTTGAACCCGGGGCTATGGCTGGGGCTGGGGACTAATTTAGTCATTGTGATGCCTTCTCGAGCAGGAATGCAGGAGTGCAGCGGGAATACATTGTCAGGGAGAGGGTGTACACAGACTACACATGCACACTGAAATTGGGGGGAAGAGGGAGAGAGAGGAGAGAGAAAAGACAAAGGCAGGCAGGCAGAGCGGGGAGAGGGAGGGGGAAAGGGGGGTGGTGAGTGAGCGAGGGATGGACGAGTGAAAAAGTTTTCACATTGGCATCGGGACTATCGGGTCGGTGTTATACCATGCCGTGAGCAGAAGGCTGGAAGGGAGATAAACAGATAGATGGGCAGACAAGATGGATCCTCGAGGCAGACAACAATAGGCAGAATCAGTCTGACTGGCGGATAGACAGAGTCCAAAGGATGTACTGCCAGCGACATGGCGGGTCGCTTTAGACGGTTGCATCTTAGATTGGGTGGATTCGATAGGATTAGCATAGCCCGAATTTAGGATGACGATTGGAGAGGTTGAGGTGAGGTGAGGTGGTCCCCAGCGCCGGTCAGGCTCGCCTCCTCTCATTGGGACGAGCATGGGAAGGAAAAAAATTTTCACGTCGCCGACGCTAATGCAGGTGCGGCAGGCTGCAGGCCCCAGGCTGCGTGGAGAAAGGCGCTAAGCCTGAGCCTTGACTATTTACGCTCATGTCACTCAATTTTTTCTCGCTTAATGCTGCAGTGGTTGGCCAGTTGGGCTTGGCGTGCCATGTGCGGGCAGTGCCAGCTGCCATCGGTCGCTGCAGCAGGGTCAGGGGGGCCAGTCAGGACAGGGGATGCCGCACACCCGTTTCTGCTTGGACTCGCCCGTTTGGGCGCTAGTGGGTCGAGTGTGCTGTCTGGTGCTGAACAACGAGGTCTGGCGTGACAGGTTTCACTAACAAGTTTGCCTTGGAGCCGGCCCGCTGAGTGATAGCCGTGGCCGCGCTTACCCCTGTTGGGCCATAGTCCAGTCAACTCACACCTCCATGCCCACGTCCAACCCACGCCCACAGCCATGCCCACGTCCCAGGCCGGTATAGACACGGACACATGTGGGAGCGGTGGCCGATAGAAGCTTGCAGACCTTCGATGCTATCCTCGACACGGTCAAGCGGTCAAGGGGGGTGTCTGGGCCCCCATTCCTCTCCGTGGTGCGCAATCCCTTGTGCCCCTCCCCGGTCTCCGTTTTGCTATCGGAGCCTTATGAAAATTTTCAGAGTCATCTGCGCAATTCGAGACAGGTATGCGGTTGCGCTTGTGGCGTTTCTGGCTTGCACCTATGCTGCATGCCAGCAAGGCTGCACGCTTTCGTCTCTCCGCGCCTGCTATCGTCACCTCACCGTGTCCGGCGAATCTCCAGCCCTGAATGGATGTGCAATCTCTGCGACCTGCAGTATCAGCAAGTGTCCCTGGCCGCGGGCACTGGTACAGGCTTTTTTTCAGCCCTCCAGGCTTATCCACACTTAATCGCTCGTGCGTCTGATCTCGTCCACGTATCAAGGTACCAGTCACGCGAACGTATAAACTCATTCTCACACTCCCCTTCCAATGCGTACTCTCCTCGCAAGCCACTTCTTCTACGCATCTGGTTGTTGCTCCTCCTTTCCATCTGGATTACTGTTGCGAGTGCTGAGTCCGACCAACATTGGCACGCCCTCATCCTCCGACTCGCCGATCGTACGACTCCTTTGACCATACACCACCCATCGGCGCTCCCCGCCACGAGGCAACCCAGCAGCGCCCATCCGTCGCCCCGATTCGTGATTGCTCCTGCTCCTGCGGCGGCGGCACTGCTTCACACTCCTCTGGCCGACTCTGAGGCGTGCGCGAATCTTGAAATGTAGTCGCGCTTCCATCCGGGCCCCGCCTTGCCAGCGCTGCTCTACTGATCCGCATCACATCAACGACATCGCCGACCGTGTATTATTATTACGATTATTATTACCATCGTCATCATCATTATTATACGACTCGAACGAGCGAGTCAAGACTGAATCTTCCACCATTCTCGTCAGGACCATGGCCTCTCGTCCCACCGACGACCAAATCGAGTGGCATATGCATCAGCTGAGGCAGTGGATGGTGCCGGCCTCGATCCCGGCACCGGCCAAGTCGCCCTCGACCGCGGTCACCGCGTTTCCCCAAGACTTTTATGTACAAAACGTGCCGTCGAATGAATGCTACGACTTTGATGCTTTTGCCGTCTTCAACCAGCCACACCCGCCCCTCCAACGGGCACACACCTTTGCCGACCTCACCGAGCTGGACTATGGCTACAATTTCTCGACCCAGACCCAAGGTCCGGTGACCCCGGTGAGCTGGACCGCGGACGAAAAGACCAACTTTGACGACACCTTATCCTGCTACTCGGAAGCGCCCTCCAGTTACATCTCGTCGGACCTGTCGGACCAGCCGCGATTTGACTCGATCATCTCGTCCGCGCGTAACACGCCGCCGGTGTTGGCCCGGTCATGCCCTCCCCCCGAGCCGACCAGTGAAGTCGACGCGTTGATGAGGACTCTGAAACCGCCTCCATCCCAACCACCGCCGGCCCCGTTGGCCCCGAGCAAGCCCAAGAAGCACCTGTGCACCTATCCCGACTGCGGCAAGTCCTTCTCTCAGCCCACTCACCTCAAGATTCACCTCCGCTCCCACACGGGGGAGAAGCCGTACACCTGTTCGGTGCCGACCTGTCGGCAGTCCTTTTCCCAGCTGGGCAATCTTCGCACCCACGAGCGAAGGCACATCGGCCAACGCCCCAACCGCAAACGCGCCTCGTCCGATCCGGGCGCGCGTCAACGACGCTATGAATGCCGACTGGACGGATGCAGAGGCTCTGAAGACGGCCATTCCGGCAAAGTCTTTACCCAACTCGGCAACCTCAAAGCCCACATGAACAAGTTCCACAAAGAGACGTTGGCACGATTGTCTGAGCACTTTGCCAGCCACGAGACCGACTCTGAGGACCAGGAGCTGAGGGCGTATTTCCAGGAGCTGTACAAGAACAGCAACAAGGGCATCAAAGGCCGAGGAAAGGGAAGGAAAGTCGAAGTCATCACCGGCCCCGAGTAGCGATAACACGGGGGGGTGATGATGACGCGGCCTTGGTGAAAAGGCCGCAACTTGGAATGAATCACCGTGGACGCAGCTCGAGTTCGAAAACAAAGAACCAGAAAAGAAAAAAGACAAGAAGGGGGTGATATGATCCTGTCTCAGGTGGATCATCGGTCAATCAGTTCCGGTCGGTTCACACGCCTGGTTTCATGATTCGTCAGAAGACGGAAATACAAATCGACTCCAACACTTCCCAGAACCGCGGATGGTCACCACATGCAGCAGAGGACGTTGACCGAAGTCTCGACGGAAGCCTCGAACGATCATGTCTCACAGCCCAGTGGGATAGTGAATGCGCACGCGGATTGAATTCTGAAATGATAAAGGAGGACAATTTCTCCACAACCAAACAGAGAACTTTGACTGGTTAATGAGTGAACGAATGAGAAAAGTGAATGAACAGAAAACTGAGGAGAGAATGGAGAATGAAGGAAGCAAAAGGTGTGCAGGAGGAAGATGTGCAGAAGGACAGGTGCGAGGATGAGAAAGAAGCATCTAACCGTGTAAGATAAGGACAAACTGGTGAGCACTGGGGACCTGGGAGGCAGGAAACCTGGGAGGCAGGAAATCATCCCGTCGACGTGCAGGTTATTTTGGCTTTGCGAGCGAGGATCCGGATCCAGGAGGGCGGGAGGAAGGATGAATGGAATGGAATGGAAAGGCGCAAAAGCACTGTATATTATATCATGTCATTCTACCTATCTATATCCATATGTATCTGTATGTACCTTATGCCTCAGCGTCTGTGATTCTGTGTCCGTCCACGTCCCGTCTGCCTCAACTAGGAGATATGTGGAATTCGAGTGTCGCTTCTTTACAGCATATCCCAGCAGAGAAACGTGGCAGAGCCGGCAGCACCAGAAGGAACAGAACGGTAGAGAAATAGAGCACGTCCATCATAGAGCCAATTCAACGGCGAGAATAAGAACGACTAAAGGCAGTATGGACCCATGGAACAGAATCGACAGGATAGACAACACGAGGTGCACCGACAGTGGCAGTGGTTGGTCTGAGGTTGAGGAGGGGAATGCAAGAGTCCTGCAGAATGTGGGCGAGGAGGGGCGAGGGCGAGAGGGGCAAATGCCTGCTGAGGCACATACACACAAGCGTGAGCCGAGAGGAAACATGGCTCTGCCTGGCAGTCTTGCAATACGAGGCGAGATCACTCCTCTCTCGACGTTTGTTGCCTGATCAACATAGCAGTAGTAGCATTCGGTCAAGCTGACATCCACCGAGCGATTATCCTCATGGCTCGCAACGCATCTCAGGTGGAGAAAAAAACCTTGATAGCGTCCTGCATGGTGCACCCTGTATCCCTGCAACTCCACAGCTTCCAGAAGGTTTTCGAAGCGAGATCAAGCATGTTGTCATGTGCTGAGACGATAGGCTGTCTCAGATCGCCATTGGATCCAAGGCCACCAATCTGCGCCCACTCTCGTCCGTCGTTGCTTTTGGCAGGAGACGGAATTTGAAACCCCCCCCTTATCCGGTCATCCCACGCCGGCGGCTTTGGATCTGCACCTGCAGGTACCGATGGCCCTTGGTAGTCCAGGTGGCGTGCTTTGCTTCAAAAGGGCCCCATGTGACCTGAAACACGAAACCCGAGGCGGGACGTGCCTTGCGGAGGCGACCGATGGCGTACAGGTGGCGGAATGGTCGACATGAGCTATTCAAGCGGATCAGGAAAGGCCACGTCAATCTCTCAATTGGCACACATACTGTCGTTCAGTGAGGGCTGGTGCCCGACCCGCGTGCTGCCGCCGCAGCAACAGCTTTTCGCGCCATTCGCCAGGCACACCTGTCAAAGCTGACCTGATGTTCACCCTGCCGTGTTCACCGCCGTATCAAACAACCGCGGCAGCCCCCATCGGACGTTCTCGTACACGAGGAAGGTCACACACGTACTCGGCACCACCCGGATGAGGTTGGGAAGGAGACCTTTGTAGAAGCCGACGAGGCCTTCATGGCGCCAGATTTGTTGGATCAGAGCGACGAGGCCCGGGCGGCGAACGCGCGCCGTGGACGCGGGTTCATATGTTTGCAGTCTGGCGCGGACCACCTGATGCGGATAGGTCACGGTGCCGGCGAAGATCTTGGACAACGATGACGTGAGAAGCGTGTCGGTGTTGGAAAGTTCCCCCCCTCTTGATGACCGCTTACGCCAGATCTTCAGCTTTTCGTAGGCGACAAAGTACAGGGCACCGTGAGTGACGCCGAAAAGGTTCGGCGTCAGGCCGTGGAAAAAGCCTCGGACACCCTCGGTGTGATAGATGGAGCGCAGGCCGGACACCATTCCTGGATACGCCCCGGATTGGGCGGCCGATGTCGCGAGCATTCGCGTTTTGACCACCCAGACCGGGTTGGTGACGACGGCGGTAAGAAGGCCAGAGATGGCCGACGCACAAAGGTAATCGACCGAGCGCAGTGGTTCTGTCGGGCCATAATGGCGTCCGCTCCGAATCAGGTCTTGAGCTTGACCATACCAGAGGAAATACAGTGCCCATCCGGCCGAGTTGCCCACCAGATTGGGGGTGAGGCCGCGATAGAGCGCCGCAACACGCGTGGGACCTTCGTTGTGCCAAATGCCTCGAAGGACGGTGCGAGACGAGTTCAGGAGACGGTGTCGTGATGTGTCCACTGGAGAGCAGCGGTCAGTCCAAAGGCCCATGAAATCGACCATCAGTCACGGGTTTACCCTGCAACCGAATCTTGATGATATCTAATGGATGAGTGACGATTGTCGAGATCAGACCGGCAGAGAGGCCGGCCACCGTCTCTACCGAAGCAGGAGAAAGGCCATGACCGGAAGAGGTCGTCGTCATGGGCCTGGGCCGGAGGTGGGAATGATCAACGGATACAGCAGCGGCGGTAGGTAGACACGCCCCGGTCGAGGATCATGTCTGGGGGTAATGGACCCAACGGTGTGAATGCAGACAATGACGAAAACGGCGGGCAATTAGTGATTTTCCGCCAAGACCGCATTGAAGTCACGTGTGAATCGGGTACTGGAGCCCAGGTGCGCCAGAGTGGTCTGTTGGATAGGGAGGGAGAGCGACGTGATCAGGCCAGCCAGGGGAGCAGCGCCCAATCGACGAGCTGCCACAAGCTTGTGATCTCCACCCGGCATCTCTCAGACTTCTGTCACCGCTCTGCGTGGGCCCTGCGCTCCATTTTATTTGAGCCGGATATCGGCTCGGATGGTAAACTGCCTGGACACGCCACTCCCTCCCCAACATATACATTTCGACATTGGGCGTTGGATCTCTGCCGCATCGAATTCGAATATTGTCCACAGCTTGGTGGACCGGCCTTCCTTGACATCGATTGATCAATTGATCGATCGATCACCACGCGAGACCTCCCCATTGCCCGCCATGGATATCGTGCTGGAGATCTTCGACGGTCTCGTCTTCGATCGCATGTACGCCATTCTCGCACCGGTCTCGAGCTCGTCGTATCTCTCAATTGTCCAAAATGCCACTACCTCGACCTTCTCGAGCATGCGCGAGGGCGCCACGGTGACCCCGGAGCACCAGTACATCTACCGGCCGGCGTCTCAATTAATTAGTTTGGAACCTTCCGTTTGGGCGTATCGCAGCTCGTTCCCACGCGACAATATCTGCAGGCAGGCATTCAGTCTGTTCCTGATCACATGGTCAGCGAATCGTCGTCCCTGAACCCATACATCTCTTTTGCTGACGGACGGGCATGGCAGGATTTTCGGCCTGGTTCTCTATTTCGTGTGCGCCTCGCTCTCCTACATCTTTGTGTTTGACAAGGCGACCTTCAACCACCCGAAATACCTCAAGAATCAAGTGCGTCTAGAGATTATGCAAACCATGAAAGCCATGCCGGTCATGTCCCTCCTTACGGTGCCCTTCTTCCTCGCCGAGGTCCAGGGCTACGCCAAACTGTACGATCTGCCTTCGGACGCGCCGTTTGGCTGGTACAACGTCCTCCAATTTCCCCTCTTCATCCTCTTCACCGACTTCTTCATCTACTGGATTCATCGTGGGCTGCACCATCCGCTCGTTTATAAGACGCTCCACAAGCCACACCACAAGTGGATCATGCCGACACCGTATGCCTCTCACGCGTTCCATCCCTTTGACGGCTACTCGCAGTCGATCCCATACCATGTCTTCCCATTTATCTTCCCGCTGCAAAAGCTCGCCTATGTGGTGCTCTTCGCCTTCATCAACATCTGGACCATCTTCATCCACGACGGCGAATATGTGTCCAACTCGCCCTTCATCAACGGCGCCGCCTGCCACACCCTGCATCACCTCTACTTTAACTACAACTACGGCCAGTTCACCACTTTGTGGGACCGACTGGGTGGCAGCTACCGAAAACCGAACGACGAATTGTTCCACCCCGAGACCAAGATGAGCCGAGAGGAGTGGGAGAGGCAGACCAAGGAAATGGAACACATTGTCAAGGAAGTTGAAGGCGACGACGACAGAAAGTATTATGACGAGGCCAGCCCCACGAGCAAGAAAACGCAGTAAATGGTCCAACCAGTCTGAGTTGATAAAGAAACGTCGGCTCGGATCGCTTTATGCAAGCATGCATAACTTTTCGGATCGCCTAGACGGTCCGCTCCCGAACAGTCTCGGGTCACGATTCGCTGTATCTAGTAATTACATAGTCAGGTTGGGGGGAAATTGATTCTTTTTTTGCACAGCATCTCTGCCCGCTTTGACGGGTAGCACGTCCTGACCTCCATTGTGCAGGGGTACCGCCTACTGGTCGTTCCATGTGGGGCTCCAGAGCGCCAAGTTGATCTAATCCGGGCATGGATGTGATCAGGGCTACTTGTCAGTGGACGGAATGGTGAGAGTGGTGGCGAATGTGCCGTGGATGTAGACGTTTGGTACGTGCTGATTCTTGCGAGAGTGAGAACGGCCAATTCCATGCCTGCGCCATCGATGGATGAAGAGATCGTTGGCCTGAAAGTGAATGCTTGGAGGTAGAGTAGCAAAGTTGGGCTGTTTTTCTGCTGAACGTGGGTAGCAGAACGTGGGTAGCAAAACGTGGGCAGCAGGACGTTTCTGATTCATGGACAAGTCGAGAACAAGTATAACCACACATGTTAGACCTTGATGGCTGCCGTAATTCAGCCCGCTCATCTCTCTCCCCCACAGCGCGGGATCCTCATGAGAAAGAAACAAACTTGGGATCGCGTGGAATACCATCGGGCGCAATGCCGGCCTTGTTGAACCTCTGCTCCGTATAGACTCGTCTCGCCTCGTCAAAGCTGATCCCTCGCACTTTCATCAGCCGCTGGACCTCACGCTTCCCTTTTGGATCCAGGCCAGCGCGGGAGTCGCCTTCCATGACGTTGTTGGAGAGGTCGAAGTCGCTGGACGTGAATCCAGACTCGACATCGCCCATGAAGGTGGTGGGGAGCCGCGAGTACAGAGCGTCTTGCACTCGGTCGGGTAAGTAGGCCATCCACCGCTCACGCGTGAAATAGAGCACTAGAGAGGTGAGCGCTGGGAATCTCGCTAAGTGCCCGTGTGGACTGACCTGTTCCGAGAACGATAGAGACCACGATGACGGAGAAAAGGATGTAGGCCATGATGGAGGAAGTGAGTTATGGCGTGACGGGGGCGAGGGTGCGAAAGCGGGGAAGATAGCTGCTGGGACCGTCAATTCCCTAAACCCATGACCCTCTGTTGGGCTCCAGGTGAGCCGGATAACGGCGATGAGATGAATCTCATGAAATGGTGGGAGTTGTCAAGTCAGTGGTGGCCAGCTGCGGCCTCCCCGGAGCCTACTGACTGACGACGCCTCGGCAGACAGCTTGTCTTGGCAACGGCGGCATCTGGTGATCATGACAGCTTTGATTTCCTCCCGACCATTGCCTTCCTTTCACTCAGATTGCTGGACCTACACATCCCAAGTTGATGGGAACGGACATATCGGCCGTAGTACAGACAAGGAGATCAGCTTGCAGGCCGTGTGGAATTCTCGCAGACGAACTCGGTCACACCATACACTTGATATGGAGTGGAAATGCTCAGGAAGGAAAGGTCAAAAGTCAATGTGACTTGCTCAGAATGGTCAATTACAGAATCTAGTCTCCGCCGCTATTCGAAACAGACAATCAGCGGATGATAAGCAGGGTCATGCAGGACACAGTGCCAACACGTCGGCCGGCAGCGTCCAATCCGCCATAATGTCATCCCTGGTTTGGAATTGCATGAGTAAACCGGCTTCCATGTGCCAGCTAATGTGGCAGTGGAAAGCCCATAGGCCCGGATTGTCGGCCCGGAAGCGAATCAGCACATGGCCATAGGCTTGGATGGTCATGGTGTCGCGCCGCATGGGGTTCGTGATGGTGGTGTTGAACGTGTTGTAGGTCGTCCAGTTGAAATACTGCTGATCCGAGTCCTCCAAAATCCAAAAGACGTGGCCATGCAAGTGGAAGGGATGAGAGCCATCATCGAAATTCAAGATGACGAGATCGACGACACTCTCTCGGGGAATGTCAATCACGAATTGGTTCGAAGAGAATGCGGCGCTCACGCCGGGGGTGGAGAAATTGCTGTTGCCGGCTTTCAAGCCGGTCACAGCTTGGTTGAGCGTCGGCACCTCTGGCATGGACCACGACGTGCCGTTGACATATGCTCGGTCCAGTTGATAGGCGCCAATTTGAAATGACGTGGTGAGGCCAAACACCAGGTCCGGTGGCGGTGCTTCTTCGACCGCGGTGGGCACCATGCTGGCGACATCGAGGTCGATGCACGACACATCCAGGGCTTCGGCCCAGTCGGATGAAAGAGTGGGTGCGGCCGTGTCATTGGTATAGGTGACGAGAGCCATGACCTCCGGGTTGAGGACAGGGTTGTCCACGGCGAAGCAGAAGGTGTTCATTTCCGCCCTCATCCAGTAGTTGGACGCTGTTTGATTGGCGTGGAAGATGACGGAATAGCGTTGAGCGACGGCGATTTCCAATCGATGGATCGACGTCGGCTGGACCACCGTGCCGTCGGCTTCGATGACCGAAAGGCTGTGGTTGTCGATGGAAAATTGGAAGATGGCAAAAGAGCCCGTGTTGATCAACCGGTACCGATATCGTTGATTGGGCTGGACCGAAAATACCGGACGCGTCGAATTATCCCGGCAGTCGTTGCCGCTATCGGGGTCGAGAGAAGAGCAATTAAAACTGCCTCAATCAGCAACCACCGCGCGTCGAGCTCGGTTCTCCCTACTAATTCGTGCCCTGAATGAGGCCATTGTCCGGCACCGGTTCGTTGTTCTCGTTGTCGGGCGCCAGGTAGGCCGGAAGGAGCGCGGCGCTCAGGTCATGATACCAGTCAGACAGGAGCACCACTTGATCCACGTCGTACTCCTGCTGAGCCGTCTTCTCCTCGGGAGCGTGGATGATGAGGGGGCCCACCAAACCATCACTATATTGGGTGCCATAGTGGGAGTGATACCAGTAGGTGCCATATTGGTTCTCGACCGTGAAGTTGTACGTAAACGTGCGGTTGGGCGGGATGGCACACTGGGTGATGCCCGAGGTGCCGTCCATCCAGTTGGTGCCGTTCTGGAACATGCCGTGCCAGTGAACGGTGGTGGCATTGGTGAGCTGGTTGGTGACATGAACGACGATCCGATCACCTCGATTGGCGCGGACGACAGGGCCTGGGAAACGCCCATTAATGACCGTCATGGTGCGACTCACACCTGTCATGGTCAGTTTGGGTCGGTGGCGGCAGAATTCCTGTCCTACCATCGGGCGCCAGTTCGACTTCCGTAAAAGTCCAATGGTACTCTCGGGTCGTGGGAGGGGCATTCAGGTCCCAATCGGTGAAGTCCAGGGTATAGTCCTCGGTATTTTGTCTCCACGGTGGCACCGCCAGGGATGCCAGCGCGTCCGCTGAGGGATTCGTCGAGTTGGTCCCATTGCCGGGCGAACTCGTGGATGAGGGTGAGTGTGACTTGGAATGCTTGAGACCAAGTCCCAGGCCCAAACCCAAAGCGAGCGCGAGGACGACGACGACCACCACCACGGCCACGATGACGCGAGCCATGGTCGATTTGGGCCTCTTTTCCGCATCGTGCAGGCCTGGAGGAGATGACGAGGCTGAGGCCTTTGCATCCATGACCATTCCCGGTGCGGAGAGCTTCCCCATCAACGGCTTCTCCGCAGTTTCTGCCACAGCGTTCTCGTCTTCTCAGACGCCATACCGTGGACCAGGAGGAGGAAGACATTATCAGATGGTCGGATAACGGGACCCTCGCTTCCAATGCCGCTGGTGGCTGCGACCGCTGTGCGGCTGGGTTACATGAATCTCGGCCCCATGGCACAACCCTGTCGGAGATTCCCAACCCTGGCCACAGATCGGCTTTCTCGATGCTCTGGAAGTAACCTGAACTTCTCCACACATGCCGCCGTCGCACTGGAGGTGGCCGCTCGTGCAAGAATGAGACGTGGGGACATGGTTCCCTTCAGGAGAGAGCCAATGGCAAGCGCGTCATTACACAGCTCGGTTACTACCAAAAGTCCACAAACACTTCAAGGCGTACCGGACGGCAGTCTGATATGCAGCACGTGGTGAGATGGCGGCACAGCTTTGGCTCTTGAAGGTAAGAGGCCCTAGGACTTCAGCCGCGGCGAACAAGCTCCAACAACAGGGGGTCCAGAGCTTGGCAGAAAGCTAATCCTAGTACAAGCTTCGGCTGCCACGGCCTCAGGTGAGGAACCTGATGTCGAAGCTCAACCTGGCGATGGTGCACATGGTATGTATGATTCAGTTTTGGAAGGATATGGTTGGCTCGTGTACCCTCTCTGACGGTTAGTGCGAGCACGTCTGCGACTGAAGCTCCGATCCACCCAATATCAAGCTGAACGAGCTCCACCGCCAGGGAGGACAACCGAGAGAGCTAGGCGGAAAATTGCTGATGGAGGGAGAGGAAAACTAACATCTGACGGACTTTTACACTGATGTCCAGGGTCTGTTCAGTAGCCTATCTCGGTAGGAGGGGCTGGTTTCCCAGCATGGCCCATGGGCAGAGGTGCATATAATACTTCAGGGACACCTGCCAACGGACCTCTCGTGTTCTCCGTATTTGCAATCCTCCACCCTCCAGACGACGTGCTTCATTCTACCATGGCCATGTGGTCCCTTGCTTTGCTTCTGGCTGTTGCGCAGTCGGCCACTGCGGCCACTTCTGCCTCTGAGCCGGCCGAGTCGACCATCGAGCCGACACAGGCTTCGATCTACGCGACAGCGGCCACGGCCTCGGCCCTGGCGCCCGTGAGCAATGTCAAGGGCCTTGCCTTTGATCGTTTCTACCAGATCTGGCTGGAGAACACGGTGGGCGCCCACTGTCGTTCCCCGAGTGCCGTTCCCGTCACTGATGATGTCTGAAGGACTACAGCAGCGCCGCCGGTGACCCGAACCAGCAAGCGCTGGCCAAACTGGGGATCACGCTCACCAACTATTTTGCGACCACCCATCCTTCCGAACCCAACTACTGCTCCGCTGCTGGCGGAGAGAATTTTGGTATGGACAACGACAACTTCCATGCGATCCCGTCCAACGTGTCGACCGTCGTCGACCTGTTGGACACCAAAGGCATCTCTTGGGCCGAGTACCAAGAAGGCCTGCCATACCCCGGATTCCAAGGGTTCAACTTTTCCAACCAGCAGACCTTTGCCAACGACTACGTCCGGAAGCATAATCCATTGATCCTGTACAAGTCCGTGACCGAAAATGCCACTCGTTTGGAATTGATTAAGAACTTTACCAATTTCTATGACGATCTGAACCACCAGCAGCTGCCTCAATGGGCCTTTTTCACTCCCAACATGACTAATGACGCCCACGATGTAAGTCTCCTCACCCCTTCTTCGCCCCTTCCTCACTCCCTCCCTCACCATCTCTTGCACTGACACACGACAGACCAATGTCACTTTCGCAGCCCAGTGGGAGATTGATTTCCTCACTCCTCTCATGAACAATAGTTATTTCTGGAACAACACGCTGATCTTGATCACCTACGATGAATCCGAGACGTACGGCGTGCAAAACAAGATCTTTTCCGTCCTGCTGGGTGGAGCAGTGCCCGAGGCGCTGCGAGGCACCACTGACGACACCTTCTACAACCACTACTCGACCATTGCCTCGGTCTCGCAGAACTGGGGCCTGCCGTCACTCGGCCGCTGGGACTGCCACGCCAACGTCTTCGACCTCGTGGCCAACAAGACCGGATACAAGAACTACAACGTCAACACCAAGAACCTGTTTTTCAACTCGTCCTACCCCGGTCCGGTGTCCGATACCGAGTACGTTCCGGTGTGGCCCAATCCGACCAACGACAAGACCTGTGCCAACGGTGTGGGAGTCTTGGCCTCGGTCCAGTCGGTCTGGGCCAATACCAAGCCCAGCTACAATTACACCAACCCCTACCCCTATGATACTGCTTCCGGCACTGATGTCGGCGGCAGCATTTCTGGTGGCCCATCTTCCAACGCGTCCACGGCCTCGGGGACGTCTTCTGCCTCGGGGACGTCTTCGACCGCGACGTCTTCCACTTCCAGCGCCGCGGCAGCGACTTCCTCTGGCGCAGCGGTCGCCTCCGTCAGCGTGCCAGGGACGAGCTTCATCGGCATCCTCCTGGCCGTTGCCGGCGCCTTGGTTTGGTAGAAGTAAACGTCCCGCGTCACCGTTGAGACTTGTCTCGAAACTCTCCTTTGGCTGTGTGAGTCCAGGCTGATATTATGGGCCGTGATATCACAAGCATCCGAATGAGGTTGGGGTGAGGTGGCTGTGAACCATGTTCATCTTTGACTGTCTTATTCTCACCGACGACCAAGTAAAAGTCGCGCTCCGCTGGAGCAGTTTAGCAGAGTGTTTACCCCCAACCGTAATCTATGTTCTGATTTCTTGACCGACTATCGCATGTCGTGTACATTCCACGCAACGATCCAGCCGGTCTGACTGAGATCGTCGTAGGCGATGATTCGCTGAGGGAAACGATCCATCCCTCCATCGCCTGTCTGATATGGCAGTGAATCACCCCTCGCAGAAATTCCTCGATGCAACACAGTATCTGAGGTGTAGTTAGACTTATTCTATCTGCCCGACTTATTCGACGCCCAGGACATTGTGGACTTTCTCAGGTATTCGGCCGTGGTCTCATCATTCAAAGTCGCCTGTGCCTCTCGGGCATCCTGCAGAAGATCAAGGTTCCAATCGATTGGCAGGCTATCAACAATTGTCGGAGCCCTGGGCAACAGCCTCGGCCTGTTGTCATTCTCTCGACGCTGCTTTGACCACAGGCTCGGGCCCATATTTTTCCGGCTCAACCACCCACTCTGTCGACACCAGCGGGACCGCGCTGGCATCTTGGCGCCACCCTATTGGACCGAAAAGGCTGGTGCGCACAAAGCAGCGGCATTCCGATTCCCAAAGCAGTGTCAGCAGATTCCCCTGGCTTGGCAAGATTGGCCGCACACCAAGAAATGAGAGATGAAATTCGTCAAGTTCAAAGTCGGTTCCTCTGAGCACCACTAAGCAGCCCACCATGTCTGAGCGGCCCAACATTTCTGCCGACCTCATTTGGGAGGTGGTCCGAAACCAGAACAGCTATTTGGTCAAGCGCAAGTCAAGCGGCGGTGTCCAGTTCTCCCGCGACCCCTTCAACCTTACCAACAAGCACTCGAAAACGCATGCCGGATTTGCAAATGACAAGGCCGTGTCCGTTCAACCGAATGACAAGGGCGGCGTCACATTGGTGACCAAGAAGTTGACGAACCAGAACAAGCCTGCTTCGTACTACAACATACACGCTTATGGTCCGACCAGCTCGAACCGAAAGTGAGTGGCTATGGTCCGCCGTCGAGGCCCCCTTGGCTGACAGCTGCTCGCAGAATCTACAAGAACATTGCCGACGCAGTGGGCAAGCGCTCATACCGAAGTGACATCAACCAGGACGCCATTGCTCGGGCGAGTGCGATCAAGAACTCGCAGAGAGTGAAGAAGGAGGTGCCGGCGAAGAAAGCTCGTGGCTCGAAAGCAATCAAGGCCGCGGTAGCATAATTGGTGTCGAAGGGCGAAGAAATGCTGGGGAAGAGTTGTCGAGACCATTGCCATGAACCAATACGGCCAGGACAGTATGTGCCGTGATGCCAGCCGGGCCAGGCCAACAAAGACGGCCGAGGTCCGCGAGTTTGAGACGGGCAGTACAAGGAAATCAATCCCATGTGACGCCATCCGGATCTGGGTCTGGCTCGTCGGAATCAGATTCATTTTATTCTGTCCTTCGGCGATCACCCTCCTCCCTTCACGGTGGGGACCCGGCAAAGGGAAGACTGTAATCAATCCCTGAGAGGGCAGCCAATTTTGCTGTGGCCTCAGCCTGGCCCGGGTCATTTTCGTCCCCGCAGAGCGGAATTTCGTGTCAAGATGCTTTTTGGATCATGGCATCGTCATGCCGGAGCACCACTTTCGTAGAATTTCGGAGATGCGGACAGATGCGGGCAAGGTTTGTGCAGGCGCGGGGCGAAGATGGCTATTTCGTCAATAAGTGCCAAGGTCTGTCAACTTATCCCACGCCTGCTGCATTGAAAGACAGTCAGAACCCCTCATCCGATCAACCTATTTCCTACTCAACTTTGACCTTGCTTTGACCTCCACGTTGAATCTTTCACAGAGTAAGTTCCGCCACCGCATCCCGCCGGTCCACCGTTCTCACAGGTATTCGCCGCGAAGGTGCCCCGCATAAAGCTACAAAACCGACAGGATGGTGAAAGCGGTCGTCTTGGGTGCTGCCGGAGGCATTGGCCAGGTCCGTCACCGAGAGCTGCGTGCGTTGCGCGAGACTAACGGGAACCCCCTCAGCCACTGTCGCTCCTGTTGAAGATCTCTCCGCTGGTGGACGAGCTTTCCTTGTTCGATGTTGTCAACACACCCGGTGTCGCCGCCGATCTCTCCCACATCTCCTCCACGGCCGTAGGTTTTCTCTCGACTCCTCGAGCAAGGGCAGCAGGATGGCGGCGCTAATTCTCGGCAGAAAGTGTCGGGCTATGTGGCAGAAAAGGGGGACTTCAAGGGCGAGAAGCCCGAGACGGAAGAGGCCAAAAAGAAAGCCTTGACGGGCGCCGACATTGTTGTGATTCCAGCGGGTGTACCCCGTACGACCATCTTTCTCCGGCCGGCGCGGGCACGACTGACAAGGCTGTGCAGGGAAGCCGGGCATGACCAGAGATGATCTCTTCAACATCAACGCCGGGATCGTCAAAGACCTGATTGTCGCCGTGGCCAAATACTCTCCCAAGGCGTATATCCTTGTCATCTCAAATCCGGTCAACTCGACCGTCCCGATTGCCGCCGAAGTCCTGAAGAAGGCCGGTGTCTTCGACCCGAAGAGGCTTTTCGGCGTGACCACGCTCGACGTTGTCCGGGCCGAAACCTTTGTGGAGGAGGTCACGGGGACCAAGACTTCGTTCGTCCCTGTTGTCGGTGGTCACTCTGGCAACACCATCGTTCCTCTGTTCAGCCAGACCAAGCCCGCGGTCGACATCCCCGCCGACAAGCTCGACGCTCTGGTCAACCGTGTCCAGTTTGGCGGTGACGAAGTCGTCAAGGCCAAAGATGGCCTTGGTTCGGCGACGCTGTCCATGGCATATGCAGGCTTCCGGTTCGCCGAGGCATTGCTCAAGGCGGCCAAGGGGGAGAAGGGGATCGTGGAACCCACTTTTGTCTACCTCCCGGGCGTCGAGGGAGGAGAGGCGATCGCGAAGGAGACCGGCACTGACTTCTTCTCGGTTCCGGTCTCGCTTGGCGTAAGTATTCGCTCGCCCGTCTCTCTTTCGACGACCTCTCTGTTGCGTCCACCAGACGTACGATGTGGCCGAACATCTGCTGACGAGGCTTTCTTTTTTAGCCCGGCGGAGCGGAAAAGGCCATCAACATCCTCAAGGATGCCAACAGCGACGAGAAAAAGCTCCTGGATGAGGCCATCAAAGGACTCAAGACGAACATTGAAGCTGGCGTCAACTTCGTCAAGGGGACATCGAAGTAGGTCTTGACATCATTCCACAGTGCTTTTTGCCTGACATCAAAGTGCAGGTAGGACGTGAGCGACTTCTGATCCAGAAAGAGCCTACCTACAAAACGCACTGAGACGTAGCACATCAGCTACAGAAGCTGACATGGTATATGGAGCAGGTTATGAAGTCATGGTCAAATCCTGAGTCTTTTAGCAGGCCGGCGCCATACCATTCGTGCACAGTCAAAGAGCCTAGACCAAAATGTCATGTTTTCACCAACGAGACGGAGCTGGGATCGTGTTGTGCTTGTTTTCATTATTCTAGATGGGATCGCCATGCCGCCGCCGAAGGTCCACGTCTGTCCTCGCCAGGTCTCTTTCTCATGGTTTTGCCTGGACGGTCTTGATCTGAAAGATTGCCGACGGCAACTCGGTGGTCTCTGCTTGGACGGTAGCCTTGATCCCCAAGCTTGACAGTACACCGCGGATGATTCCACACGGAAAGAATAGATGAGGCTGAGCGCGAAGAACCGCTTCAGCATTGTTTGTCATACTCATGCGAGAAAATGGTCGGAATTTGTTGTCCGTGAGAACGAAGACGCCCTGCCGACCCGTCAGCAACTCAATCGGGATCGCCATCCTCCAGAGAACCGTACTCGATGATTGGTCTTGAGGTTGTCAATCTGCTTTTTGAAGACCACCATCCACAAGTCTTTGCAGAGAAACTTGATCGCATCCAGCTGGTCTGTAAATCGTGGCCTGTCTCTTGAGAAACGTTCGGTCAACCCTTGTCCCACCCGAAACCCGAGTCTCTCCAATCGAAAGTAGATACTGTCCTTGAACACCTCCGTCTCGGGCAGACCGTCGCCGGCGAGAGCGGTAGCCGCAGTTCCGGCGGTCGACGGTGCCGTGCCGTGCCTGTTCCCGCGATTCGCCGTGCTCGGTCGATCGAGAGATGCTTCATACTCGCGAGCCATGCGCTCCGCAAGCGGGACGAGCTCGATCAGGAGGAACTCAAAGCAGGAGGCATTGACGTAGGGCGCGTTCGGTTCGACCGACGGATCTAGTGTCTGCTGTGCCATTCCGGAGTGGTGTCAAATCGACCAGGCCGGGAAAGTCGTCCCTGCCGGTGTCTGCCAGGTGATTGCAGCCGGAACAAAAGTCGTCATATCATTGCGACACGGCGTTCGTGTTTTGATGGCGATCAGACCTCAACAACGCCATTCCGCTCCATCAGCGGCCCTACCATCTCGACGTTGTGTATGCGTGGTGCAAAGGACCACACAAAGGTCATGTCTTGGATCTTAGGAACCCTGTCACTTGCGCCAAGGATCCCCCAGGTGCACCTCTTCTCCTGGACGAGCTTCGAATCTGGACCAGCATTGGCTCGCCCGGCCATTCACAACATCAAAGATGCTCAGCGGCATTCTGGTCTTCAATCAAAAAGGAGAGAATCTAATCTTCCGGGCCTTTCGTCCGGATTGCCGCCCTCGGCTCGCAGATATCTTCCGAATTCAGGTCATCTCCAACCCCCAAGTCCGGTCACCCATCTTGACCCTTGGCTCGACGACGTTTAGTCATGTCAAGCACGAGAACATATATATTATGGCGGTGACGAAGAGCAATGCCAACGCCGCCATTGTGTTCGAGTTCTTGTATAGATTTATCAGCTTAGGGAAAGGGTATTTTGGAAAGTTCGACGAAGAGGCGGTTAAGAACAACTTTGTGCTCGTGTATGAGCTTCTCGATGGTGAGGCCATCACAATGGCATGGAGAGTGAGTGCAAAGGCCATGGTTGCTGACGGACGCGCAGAGATTCTCGACTTCGGATATCCGCAGAATACCGATGTTGATGTCCTCAAGATGTATATCACGCCCGACAACCTGTCGTCGGCCATCAGGTCGGTGTCGGCGCCGTCGAGTGATATATCGAGAATCACGATGCAAGCAACGGGTGCGCAGTCGTGGCGGAGAGGAGATATCAAATACAGGAAGAACGAGGCCTTTGTGGACGTGATAGAAGATGTCAACCTCCTCATGAGTGCGACGGGCACTGTCCTGCGTGCCGATGTCACGGGCCAGATCATGATGAGAGCCTACCTCAGTGGGACTCCTGAATGCAAGTTTGGACTCAATGATCAACTTGTCGTCGGTCAGATCGCCCAAGGGCTGGATGGACCCGTTGGCAATCCCGATGGCCGACGAAAGGCGACCCGCGCCGCCGCCGGCTCCGTCACCTTGGAGGACTGCCAGTTCCACCAGTGTGTCCAGCTCGGCAAATTCGACACGGACAGGACCATCTCCTTTGTGCCACCCGACGGGGAATTTGAACTCATGCGGTACCGTGCCGTGGAGAACGTCAATCTGCCGTTTAAAGTGCACGCGATTGTCCGCGAAGTGGGCACCACCAAAGTTGAATACAGCATTGCCGTCAAGGCCAATTATGGTAACAAACTCTTTGCCACCAATGTCATCATCAGGATCCCGACTCCACTCAATACGGCCACGATTTCGGAACGAACGACGCAAGGAAAGGCCAAGTATGAACCGGAGAACAATTGCATCGTATGGAAGATTGCCAGATTCGGCGGCGGTAGCGAGTTTGTCCTGAGCGCCGAGGCACATCTGACCAGCATGACGAACCAAAAGGCCTGGTCCCGGCCGCCGTTGAGCATGAATTTTTCGCTCCTCATGTTCACCAGCTCGGGCCTGCTCGTCCGATACCTGAAGGTTTTCGAGAAGAACAACTACAGCAGTGTGAAATGGGTGCGGTACATGACGAAAGCTGGGAGCTATGAGATTCGGTTCTGAATGGTTCCGTCGACCACCTCAGTCATATTTATGGTGACTGCACTATTCGATCTATCTGATGACATCTTTACGCCAATCATGGTGGTGCCACTCCAGGTTGTGTTGACCTCAACATCCCGCGGCTGCCGGGGGAACATCCGAGTTCTGCTCAAGATGGATTTGAGAAACCAGCTCCTCAAGCCTCGACCAAGGTCGACCTTGAAGTGGCCCTGAAGTAGGCCTGAAGTGATGATGGATCGACTACCACAGCTATAGATGGCCTGCCGCAGCTCCGACTAAGCTGATCTATTGTGAAGTGGATTCTGTCCAGACTCGGCCTTTGGCCAAATTGTACGAGCGATTTTGAATAAGCACTGGCAACGCGCGGCCACAGTATGCAGGATGGCCGCGACGGGCCAGCCCATTTGACCATGATACCTCATCAGCTTTGTCCGAGCTAGTCAGAGTGATGATATTAATACAGAATAGATGAAGTCCTCGACTCTATATCTCAGGCGAGATTTACATCACAGTATCTCCCAACTCCTGATGTCGTCCAGACTGGTTCTTCTTCTCCTCCCTCCCCTTCTCATCCTCAAACCCACGTTTCCTTCACCCACGAGCAGTTTCCATCTCCGGCCAATGCTGTCCTTGTCCTTGCCGAGTTTGTTGGCACATTCATTCCAGTCTCGCTTCGACAACGTCAGCTTTTCGAGGACCGTCTCTACCAAGATGCGATCGTCTTCCACCGTCCAATTCGAGTCGTTGTCGGCCGGCGATGGTTCATATCCAGAGTCGCCGTCCGACCCGTTGTTGGAAGGTGTCGGGATGGGGATATCCAGTTGCGGATCTTCTTCAGAGGGCGCAAGAAGAGCATCGAAGTCGTCGGCGGAGAGACCCATCGGCATCGCCAACGGTATCCGTCGCTGTCTTTTGGGGGTTGAAAACTGATCCGAGGAGGATCGGCCGTGACCGGTTCCGTCCGCTGGACCGACCTTTCCTTGCACACTATCCTCCTCGAATTCACTTCGACGTCTCTTATTGGCGCCTCTCGGCATTTGCAGTGGTCCAATGCCCTTCTCGTTGGTGCCATTCTTGACCTCGAATGGATTTCCGAGTTCTCGGTCGGGCCCAATGGTCGAGACCTGAGGTGATAAGGGTGCGCCCAAGATGGCCTGCAGTGCTCGACAGCTGGCCACGATGGCACCTGGTCGCGAGTCTTGATCGGCTTGTGGTTGGTGCGCACCGAAGGACCGCAGATGGGGCCTCATGGGTTTTGATTCCGGACCGCGTCCATCGCAGGCGAACGCTGACGGAAGCAACATGGCCAGAGCGTGCAAATTGACTTGCGCCTGTCAGTTTGCGCCGGCAGCTCTAGAGTCGTCGATTCGCGCCGAATCCAGGGAGAAGCGGGGTGATGGTAATCGCAGCACCGTGATCTCGATCGTCCAAGTGTTGCGACGCAGGAGAGTGGTCGTGGTTGTAGCGTTCGAGGGAGGAAGAGGACAGCAGCAGCAGCAGCAGCATAGGCGCCGGCCAGGTGCAGGTGGAAGTGCAGAGATCTGCGCACTGGCAGGCTCCGGGCCCTTCCATCAACTAAAAGCATCCACTGCGCTACGTACCCACCAGGCTTTACCACCAGGTCACTAACAGGGTTTAGTAGAGTAGTACAAGATGGTCATGTCATCGCTAAGTTGAGGAATCCCCGATGGCCACGGTCACTCCCGATTTCTCTGGCCTCAGCAACGGGCCGACGGGGCCTATAATCATGGTGCATCACTCTGAACGGTCATGCAGAATACCCTGTCGATGATCCTCTACGCTGCATCATACTATCGATTGGCGTGCGGAGAATTATGCAATCATGTCTTGTAGCACCGACGGCTTCAGTTCAGTGGCAGGTTGTCGCGAGATTAAGGCCACAGCAGAGTTGAAGCTCCAGACGCGTCGAGGCAACACGCTAGAGCACTAGCGCGTCTGTATAATTGATCTAAACTATTGGTCTATTGCTTGGCCTTATCTTGGAGCGGAACCGTAGAAGTAAAGGTGAAGTTGTCCAGAAGTCGGTCCAGGCACGCGTCGAGCGTTCCTGTGTATTCAACAGGAAGTGAGCATGTGTTGGTTCTGATGCTCGTCCGAGCCGTCCACTTCTCTGTGCAGGGACTGTTGGGAGCACAGGCAGTCTTCTTGACTTCGAAGCGCTTGGCCTCCGGCACATCTACCATACCACCGTAGACAGCATCTTGGAGATAATCAATCAGCCATCTCATCAAGATTGGTTCAACAGGGAGCGGTTCAACGGCTGCACATTTATCAATCACCTTACAGCCCAAACTCAGGTTGCAGGGAATCTGCCGCCGCTTATGGAGGCGGTCTTCCCTAAATGCCAAGACACAGCCCCCAGTTCCCACCCAAGCCTGAAACATCGAGTGACTCGATGTATTAATGCTTAATCTGGACTCGTTCCCTACCTCCTCTCGCGCATCCCTAGACGCAACGAGGAAGTTCATTGGACACAAGCGTCCTCTTAGCCTTTGGTCATCGCAGGTGCGCCCTCCCGGTTTGAAACTCTCTTTTTGGGGTGCCTGGATTTTGGATCCTCAGCGAAGCTCTCTCACTAAGTAGCAAGGAGATCACATAATGCTCAAGAGCATTAGGCCGGTCTTTCACAGCCCCCGTGGCTTTGCACCGCGTGCTAGCAGCCTCAAAAGACGAACCTTTTGCCTTGTCTCAGTCCATCATACCTTTCCAGCGACATTATACCGATTCCAACTTCAGCGCGAGTCCCAACTGTACGACGAAAAGCTGCAGGACGATGACCGACAGTTTGGTGATGCCGTTAAAGTCTCGAAAGATGGATTGGTTCGTCCTGGAATTGCAGGTCTTGGTACGCAAATGTTCTGGCATTCCCTCATTACTACTTCATTGCTAATATCGTCGTGAAGTTTCAAATGGAGCCATCTTCAGGCCCAACACATTCTATATGCAAGAGCTCACGCGAATGTATTATGACTACTACTTGGATGCCGTGGAAAGTGGCACACCTCCTGCAGATCCGCACTGCCTGTGTCTGCTCAAAGGTGAGAATGCTTGGTCTTAAATTAGCCAGATCCTAACGGGAGATGTAGGGGCTTCTATACCGAGGTCCTTAATCCTCTTTCGTGAGGAAAATGCTCAGTTTTCTCTTCAGCCGTCACATCCTATGTCCTTGAGTGGTACGCTTGACACCCACCTCGGTCGAGTTCTCTCTAATACCTGGTTTCTAGATCTGAATGAAACCTTGACGGATTCTTACTCTAAATTTGGCACTGTCACTGCGGCAGACGAATGGTTGGATAAGCACGAATATCATCAGGCATTTGACGAGAGCAATGAAGACTGGCTGCTCCAATAAGAATCAAGAATATAGGCACACTTGGTTCTGAGAAAATAAATAAAATGGTGCGCATGCTTCTACTCATTTGCATCAGTCAGCCGCTCTCCTCCTTTGGTTTGATGCCTCGTGTCAGCGGCTTGTTGCTTATGCCATCAATGTATGGAAACTTGGATCAGTGACTTTGTCAGCAAAGACACGTACTTAGTCAGGCATCGATATGCACGGTCATGGGCAAAGAAATCTATACAGCTGCTGTGATATCATTGCCATGACTCTGCCAACTAGATGTGTCGGTGTAGGACTCGACCGCCGTGCATGCCCCTGCCACAAGAGAAGGGAAGCCTCGTCATCTTCGCCGCTCTAAAATCATGCCTGCTTGTATACGTAGCCATCTCTAGTGCCCGCTAGCGCAACTGCATCGGTGCACTATAAGCTAGGTCCATGTTGAGGCTGGAGGCGTCGTTTTGGCCTTTATGTGCTATTCGGGCCAATCAACCCGTCCGGAATTCATCTCGAGATGAGCTGGTCACGAATCTCGGTATCATAGAGGGAGCTCTTTTCGCCAACACCTGCAGCGATGGCCTCGATATGGCGAAAGGCAGGACCAACACTTAGGGAGATTGTCTCGCGCAGGCACTGATGGTAGATAACGGATTTCGCTGCGAGCCAGATGACATGAGACAAATGGAAGGGATCGGTTCATTGAGAATATGAGACTGGCCCCTCCTGTGGACATCAGAATGTTCCCTGAAGACAATGGCTTCTCTCACACTTCAACACGACTGTCCTGACTGCAGACAAACAACTCCTCCTCCGCCTGTGCAAATAGGCAACCAAGGTTCATTTCCTGGGAAGAAGCAGGTCTTAGAGATTCGAAGTCATATTCTACAGCTTTAGAACCAGTATCAATGTGTAATCTTTTTCTCCATTTATGTTATCGACCGTCATAGAGCAGACAAGGCCGCTCAGGCCGCGCAGGCCGCCCTTTCAAAATCTGGCCACCTGGATATTCCCCCACTGTCCGATTAGGGCCGTCCAAATTGTAGCCGTGGATGACCGCCGGCATCAATGACTGGGCGAGGCCAAACCAAGTCGGTCAGAGGGACAGCGCTCTTGAGAAATTTTTCTTCCGTTCATCATTTGGTCTCATGCGCCACTTCCCATGTAATATCCTTTCTAATTATCATCCGCCGACTGTCATTGCTGTCGACACTGGTTGCATCCCCATTATTTCTTTCTTCTCTGGCTTTACCCGACTTTGTTGCGTTTCTCTTTCCGCCGCCATGGCTCTTGCTCATGTCAACACCGGTAGTGGGTGCCCATACGCTATAGCTGTATGCGTTGGTGTAAGGATCACGAGGCTGGAGCCAAGAGGCGGCGCTAGGGCGGCGTATATAAGGCGACCACCTCGAGTATACCCTCCAGATTCTTTAGAGATTAGTTTGACTACGCAATGGCATCTACATTCCCTCCCCCTGCGGTCCCGTCACCCTGCCTATAAACATAGCTGCCGCCTTCGCGGCAGGAAACCTCACAGTTGGACTGCCTGTGCAAACCACCCGCCGACTGGGTTGCGATATATTCGTCCCTGACCTGACTCCTGTCCACTGACTTTAAGTTTGACATTTGGTAGCTGCCGTTGGACCGCATATGACTACCAGAACCACTCCCATAACCATAACCATACCCGGTTTCGCTTTGGCCGAGACCGCCGAATTGCGTGTTGAGATTGTTAACGAAGGGGCGAAGACTGGGGACCGTGGCAGAAATGAGGGAGTAATTGAGCTCTGTTTGTGACCATACGATGAAAAGGTCCTCGAGGAGTGTGGGGGTGGTGATCCGGCCGGCTTGATTGAAGTTTGACAGGCGGAAGGCTATGGCAATGATCAATCTGTGACATATGATTAGCAAGGAGCTTTTGCGCCGAGATTGTTTGTACAAGGACGGAAGATGTACGGAAGACGGAAGCTGAATGCGCCCACCACGATGGCCTTTCTTGATATTGAAGTGTTGAGGCCCCAAACGAGGAAGATAGCCAGGCCAACCAGGCCGATCTCGGAGACGATATCGAACGCGGAAATAATTTGCCATCGCAGAAACTGCACGATCAAGCAATGTCAGCGAGCCATGGTCGAATCGATGGGGACAAGTGTCATACCGCTCCGGAGCAACGTTCGCCTACGATGATCCATGGGTGCGTGAGATTACATTGCAATGCAACGGCCAAAGTCGATCCAACCGTCCATGCGGCGAGGAGTATTGCGGTCACGTTGAAAACTTGACTGTGGTGTTTGGCTGGAGGAAGAAGACGACCGAGATCTTGGAAAGGCCGAGTCCGATGACAAAGAGCAGAGTGCTCGCGTAATACATCTGTTGGATGGACGATTAATCCAAGAGAAATGGCACACAACGCCGTCTTCTTACCTGCTGTACTTTAACATGGATTCCTACTGGCACGAGTTCTATCGATTTCCCCAGGCCGTCAGAACACGCACCCAATATGATAGATGATTGGATGACGGCCACAATCTGCAGCTCATGGTCAGCACAGAGAGAGCAGGAAGGTCAGAGCCACGGACGGACCGTTAAAGCAGCGAGTAAGGCGTCGTCGAGCCCAAATCCAGGGCTGATCGTGCATCGAACAAATATCCTGATGCCGCTGAATAGTGAGACACAAGACAGCCCGAGGGCTGTGGCGATAATGATCCATGCCGTGTGGTCGGTGTCGGTCACCACGGAGAAGGGAGGGTATTGTCCAGGAGGAACGGAGACTCCAGAACTAGGACTCGGACTCGACATGACTGAATCCAAACTTGTGAACTAAAGACAGAACTGAGCTGGAAGCCGGCCGTACCAAAGAATGCCACAACAGCGGTTGGGTGACTGGAGAACTCCAAACAGAGGGAAGCAGTGTCATGAGAAATGGATATGGCTATCGGCGTTTGTTTACTCCCCAGCAGCAGGATAACGATTCTCTAGAGGAAAGGGGGTTTCCTGTGTGCGAATCTGCTCGTATGGTCAAAAGATGCTGGGGGCCACATCGCCCATCCTCCACGCTAGTGTACGCCACAATGTCTACTTACTCTGCCAAAGGTTTTATCGTACGCAGGGATTATTGCAGGCGTATTATTTTCAATGCTAGACCACAGCACTTCTACTGCAGCACCCCACGCACCCTCTGTCACACTGAGAGAGTGATTAAACAAACATGGAATAGCCTAAGCGAGAACGACAGAGGATTTTCAAGGATTAAAGTGATGGCGCGGGAAAATCCTGACGCTATGGATGCCGATGGCGATTCTGATTTGCCCGAAAGCGAATTATGCATAAATCCGGGACGGGGGAACCCTTCTATCAGCCCCACTTTTCCATACATCCGCGGGCTGGGGTCCTTGCGGGCCGGGAAGTGAAGGGCCTTCCCGCTGACACTAAACTCAGACTTGACCGTTCTGGAGTTGGCAGTGGACTTGCACAAGACACCACGAGGTGGAAGGCCTCAGAGCCCTGGCCAGCAACCTAACACCAGTGTGCTGCTCGGTTCCAGGTGCGCATGTCCTAATAAGCGTTGCTTATCCCCGCGGCGTTGGGCGAACAAATCTCCTCCCTCCCTCTTTTTCCTTTAACCGGCCACTCCAGCACGGCCTTCCTTACCATATCATTGCCGTCATCATGAGTTCTGCAAAGCCAGAGCCGGAAGTCGTCTTCGTCACAGAGGAGCGGAATGGAGAGACTTTCTATGAAGATGGGGAGAAAGAGTGCGACGAGCCTGGTGTGATTCCCGCCAAGTACAGAGGCACGGCGGCCGATCGCATCGATATGAAGGTCATGGGCAAGGAACAAGTCCTGCGGGTAGGTGTCTGCCCAACCTCTCATATCCGCCGGCGCGAATGATGGCTGTTTTCGTCCTATTGACTTGGGCAGCGAAACTTTAGGTTCATCACTATGCTCGGTTTCGCGAGTACCGTCATGGCCAGCTGGGAGATTCTACTTCCGTCAGCACGCCCTATCGTCTAGGTTATAAGATCGGTCGCAATTGTTACTGACCGTGTCTTGAAGACTCTTCACGTTCGTCTTGACCGACGGAGGCACTGCTCTTCTTTTCTGGGGCTTTATCGCGATCGGAAGCGGTATGCTGCTGGTCTACGCCAGTATTGCCGAAATGGCCTCTATGTGAGGAGCATTGTCGTGGTCATTTTGGTTGATCTACTAATCACATACCGGTCAGGTCTCCGACAGCTGGCGGGCAGTACCATTGGGTCTCGGAGTTTGCGCCACCCAAGATACAGAAGCTTCTCAGTTACATCGTCGGTCGGTAGCATCCTCTGCTTGCTCTATTACTCACTCATTCACACTTCTAGGCTGGCTCTCTGCTATAGGATGGCAAGTTTACCTTGCCGGCGTTTGTTTCATGGTTGGCACAATTATCCAAGGCTTGATTGCCCTCAATGTCAGCGACTATGTGTGGCACAACTGGCATGGCACGCTCCTGACGATTGCCGCCATCTCATTCTCCATCATCTTCAACACGGCGTTGGCTGTGCAGCTGCCCCTTGTCGAGGGCATCGTCCTCATCCTCCACTTGGCGGGCTTCTTTGCCATCATTATCCCTCTTTGGGTTATGGCTCCCCGTGCGAATGCGCATACGGCCTTGCTTGAGTTTAGCAACGATGGCGGTTGGTCAAGTACAGGTCTGTCGGCAATGATCGGCTTAACGACACCCTTGAGCGTGCTCATTGGGTACGACTGCTCAGTCCACATGTGTAAGCGAAACCAACAGCTCCAATTCCTCTCGTCGACCTTCTCGAGTGGTATGAGGTGCTGATACGATGTCCGTCACAGCCGAGGAGATTCAAGATGCGTCGCTCACGCTGCCCAAAGCGATCATGTGGTCCGTGGGCGCAAACGCCATTCTAGGATTTCTCATGGCGGTCACCTTGATCTTCACCTTGGGCGACATCGATAGTATCTTTGCGTCAGTGACTCGGCAGCCTTTCATTCAGGTCTTCTACAATGCGACTCAAAGTTATGCCGCTGTGAACGTCATGACGGCCATCGTCATTATATTACTCACTGCATGTTGTGTCAGCGAAGTAGCCACGGCATCGAGGCAGATTTGGTCATTCGCTCGAGATCAGGGTTTACCCGGTTCAAATTGGCTGTCTCGGGTGAGATAGCGTTCGTGTCAAATGAAGACACTGGGCTGACTTCTCTCAGGTATCGCCCGGCTGGAATATCCCACTTCGCGCCGTTTGTGTTTCCCTCGTTGTGAGCTCTTTGCTGGCATGCATCAACCTTGGTTCCTCGACGGCGCTGAACGCGATCAATTCACTCGGCGGTGTCTCGATTCTCACGTCATACTTCATCACCATTAGCTGCCTGGTCTGGAGGCGACTCAGAGGACCACCCTTACCGCCACGGCGATGGTCATTGGGGAGATTCGGCCTCGCCATTAACGTTGCCGCGCTTATGTTCCTCGCCCCTATCTGGTTCTTCGCATTTTGGCCACTCGCGACTCCGGTAACGGCCGAGACTATGAACTGGTCTTCGACCATGTTCGGTGGTACCATCATTATCGCGCTTGTCTACTACTTCGTGAAGGCGAGGCACGTGTACAGCGGACCTGTCATACACATTAAACGCGACGATTGAAGCACGTTGCTGGGAAGGTCTGTTATTTGTACTCTTACGCCGGGCGACTTCCCGCATGGTATAGACTCTGTTCTAGCGTGGTGTGCACGATCATCGTATATAGAGCAAAGATACATCTCCATCACCGGCTCCATCAGAATACATCCAACTGCAAGAATTTTGGCTCCCCTGTACCTCAAAACTTGATTGATAAGAGCGATTTGATAGCCAAGCAAGTTTCTGTGTACCCTGGACAGAGTAGCGGTGAGCTCTGCCAGACCCTGGCACATTATGGTCCCAACCACGCTCGGCTACCGGGACTCTCTGGTCAAACCGCATGGTTGCATCGCTTGGGTCATTCCTAATTCAGATGGTTTCTGGGCGTTGATTTCGTTCTACAGGGGAGTGGCCCTAGCAATACCGCGTCTTATCGTCTGCCGTGGTCTGCCGGTACTCACCTCTCTTCAATCCTCGATATCATATATAGATTCCTCTTCATTGGGTACAACCTCTTCATTGGGTAGAACAAACCCAATGAATAGCAGAGACCACTGAGATCCCTTTATTTTCCCCCGTACCTGGATAGACGCATCCATTAGCATGTCGACGCCAGGCTCCCGTGCAGGCCGCGACCTATTCGACCAGCTCAATATCGACTACGAAAGGGCTTATCGTGACAACAAATTCAAGGTCTCGTGCGTGAGGAAAGCAATATCCATGCTTCCCCCAGGCTCCAGAGTTCTCGATGTGGGTTGCGGGACTGGAATTCCAGTCTCAGAGATGCTGTCCGAGGCCGGTCTCCAGGTGGTCGGGTGCGACATCTCGCCCAGGATGATAGAGTTCGCGCAAGAACGGGTCAAGGGCTCCTTTATTGTATCCGACATGCTCGAATACAAACCGGAGGGGAAATTCGCCGGGGTCTTTATTATTTTTTCTCACCTTCAGCTTTCGTATGCTGATTTCTACTCGGCTGCCTATAAATACGCCAACACCCTCCAGGCCGGTGGGATCCTAGCGATCGGACAGATGCCAAGCGATAGTTATGTCAAGGATGAATCTTGCTATGACGAGACCCGGACCTATGTTGAGGATTATGATGCTCCGTTCATGGGAGAACCGCTTCCGACCTTGATGTTGAGCGCCAAAGGGCAACGGAATTTTCTCTCCTCAATGGGTCTGGAGATTGTCAGCGACGCGATTGATACCTTTCAGCCCAACAACGAGAAATGTGAGCCGGAGGAGCAGCAGTATATTATCGCTCGGCGACCAAATGAGCAGCCATTGGCACAGCCAAAGCCTCATCCAAGAGCTGGGAGTTATTAGCCAAGAGATAGCGTCAGGTATCAGGAAATGGACCCGGCAGAAGAATCCACAAAATCAGAATCTCGCACAGAATTCCAAGACAAAACAGCTGTCCAGATCGGCGGAGGCCTAAGCCGGAGGAAGGATGGGAGCAGTGGACGGTGGGCTTAGTGGTCCATGGTCCAAACGGATAGACCTGACGGATAGACCTTGTCTGTTGGCCTTGACAGATCTCGTGCTCCTTGCGCACTTGCAGAAGATGGACCGAGTGGATGCAACCGTGCAATCAGAGGGGTCGGTGGATTGGACTGGTGCAATACAGTAGATTGTGACACTACGTGCCGACAGTGAAATCCCAACCAGGCCTGAATATTGGCCATAGATACCGCATTCGAATCCGTCTCGAGCACATCAAGAAGGATCTGTAGCCAAGGCCCCTTACTAGGAGGTAGCCTTAGCGCCAAACCTGCACCGCCAAGCCAGGATCGCCGCAACATCACCAAACTGCGGAGGATATTCGTGTTTGTATATCCCATGTACCAAAGGTCGGGGACGCCAAAACAGTACATATTCCAAGATGTTGGACGCTTTCGAGATTTTAACGACTTCAGGTGTCGTCCTATGGTCCCGGTCAACCTCAAACATCGGGGCCATTGCCGTGAATAGTCTCATCAACGATGTATTCATCGAGGAAAGAGTACGGTCGACGTTACAGGGCTCAGGGAACCCGACATACAAACACGACAAGTACACCCTCAAATATACTCTCGTCAAAGACCTCGGCTTGATGTTTGTGGTGAGGTTTCCCCGAGCGCCATCATGGCGCGATATTGACCGAAGTTCAGGCAGTCTACCAATCACTCTTGCATCTGACTTGGGTTGATAAGCTCCTTGACGATGTCCGCACCATCTTCCTCAACGTGTACAAGACACAACTCCAAACGCCGGATGCTGCCGCCGCCACATATGCTTTTGACCCGTACTTTGACGAGGAACTGAGACGACTGGATCAGACGACCGCCGGAGCCGTCACGGCGGAAGCACCTCGAGCGGAAGTGCAAGAGAAAAAGATCAATCATCAAGAAGAAGGGGATACTGGTGGACCTCCGCCACCAACAAGCGTTCCTCAACTTCTGAAGGCGCAGCCAAAGGCTGTGTCGGTGAACGGCGACTCCACTCAGAGCACGCCTGTTCAATCACCCGAGACCTCGCGACCAACGACCCCTCTTCCCAGCGTTGCAGGACATTTGTTGGTGGAGAAGCCGCGCGCCGGTGGTCGCGGGTCGCGGCGAGCAAGGAAAGCGGCGAATGCCTCCGCTCATATCTCGTCTGGCGATGAGGCTCGGAGACAGAAGACGGCAAAGTCGTCGGCAAAGAAAGGACGAGTGTGGGGAGTGGATGGAGTCGCTGATGAAGATGACGGTACGACAAATAATCTCGATTACTCTGCCGTGGGACACGAGGCGGATGGAGGCGCGGCGGCCATTACGCCAGCCGTCCCGGAAGCGATCAGTCAGGAAAGCTGGGGCACCAAGAACAAGCAGGGACAATTCGTTCTGAAAGATCTCGGAGACGAAGTCGACCATATTCTGAGTCGTGCTGCCGATGCGAAGAGCAACAGGAAGGCCGACATGAATGGTGCGGCGGCATCCACTTTGGGAGCCATCTCTGGCTACTTCAAGAATATTGTGGGCGGAAAGACGCTGACGAAACAAGACCTGGAGAAACCGCTGAAGTCCATGGAGGAGCACCTCATCAACAAAAACGTTGCGCGCGAAGCGGCCATCAGGCTGTGTCAGGGGGTCGAAACAGAGATGGTCGGCAAGAAAACGGGAGCGTTTGAATCCATCGACACGGCCCTCCGTCCGGCCTTGGAACAGTCGTTGCGCAAGATCCTCACACCCAAGTCGTCTTTGGATCTTTTGCAGCAGATCGAAACCGTGACGAAACCATCCAACTCAAAGACCCCGCCCCGCCCGTTTGTGATCACCATTCTTGGTGTCAACGGAGTTGGCAAGTCCACGAACCTGTCGAAGCTGTGTTACTTCTTGCTCCAAAACAACTATCGAGTTCTGATCGCCGCGGGAGACACATTCCGATCCGGTGCGGTCGAACAGCTCAATGTGCATGTCCGCAATCTGAAAGAGCTGACGGCGCGCGAAAACCTGGGGGCCGTCAATATCTACGAGCGTGGCTATGGTAAGGATGCAGCCAATGTTGCCAAGGACGCTGTCGCGTACGCGGCGGCGAATGACTATCAGGTCGTCCTGATTGACACTGCTGGCCGAGCTCACACCAATACTCAGCTCATGGCATCGTTGGAAAAGTTGGTCGACTTGGCCAAGCCGGATGTCATATTGCAGGTGGCAGAAGCCCTTGTCGGGAATGACTCTGTCGGCCAGGCACAGAACTTCACCAAGGCTTTGGGCAAGAATCGAAAGCTGGACGGGTTTATCGTTTCCAAGGTGGACACGGTCGGTTCTGGAATCGGCACCATGATCAGTCTCGTGCATGCCACGTCCGTGCCGGTGCAGTTCATTGGTGTTGGCCAGCACTACGGAGATTTGCGTCAGCTGTCGGTCCCTTGGGCTGTCAATATGTTGATGAGCTGAATGTTTCTGCACGCGTTCGTTGCCGCTATCCTCGCTGGATGATGAACAGTCCATGACCTTATGATATAATTTGCAATGAGTTATGCTGAAGGTTCCATTGCCACAACCTGTCATTGTTGAACTGCACCACCAGCCTTCCCAGCCTTGGTAGAGACTGACATGACGTTCACCGCGCTAGGTCAGTCACGTTCCCTCCTGAAACAGACGCTGGCCACTCCTTGGCCTTTCTGACCACCAAATTCGAATACTGGGTACTTGATCGAGTCAAAAAAGTGCAGGAGCCCCTGCACAGAGTCACCTTTGGTGAACCAGCGTATCACCTCTTCTTCTGTCCAATTACAACTGGTGATGAGCAAGTACCCGCCAGGTGCGACCAATTCTGCCACCTTTCGCGGATAAACCTCGCAGATTCTCCCTTCTCGGCCTGTGGCGCCATCGGTCATGGTTTCCGAAGAGAGGGAGATGGCGTCAAAGGTGCCTTTGTCTAAAACTAGATCGAAACCGGCCTTGTCCTGCGGCCACCAGCTCTGACTTTGGGGGCTGTCACGGATCAAATCGAGCACTTCGAACCTGATGTCAGCGGGCGTTTGCGCTAAGCCATCACCGTGCCTGGACATCTCCTCGGAAATCGGTAGAGCAGCATACTGCCGCCATAATCTCCGGGCTAGGTCAATGCTCTGCGGCGAATAGTCGACGCCGACCATGTCGCCGGTGTATCCTCCCTCGAGTCGCAGTGCAAACAAAGCACTGCCGTTTCCGGTTCCAAGGTCCAGCACGGATGCAGGAGCACGGGGCGGGTTTGAAGAGCGTGGCGAGAGAGGAAATGACTCGGAGGTCAAGAATTCCAGAGTCTTCGCAGGAGCGTCAACATCATCGAACCACGACTCCAGTTCCGACAGCTCAGGCGGAGGCTTCTCGCTGTTGTCCTCGTCATTGTCCAGATCATGCTGGTAATAGTTGTCCCAGCTTCGTGGTATTAGCTCTACTGTCGAATGTCGTTCGCAATGGAGTGATTGCTCAGGGATGGACCAACGCACTCACTACTCTTTCGTTCCAAGCTCACTAGGCTCGAGATGGGCTAGATGAGCGTATGAATAGGACATGATGGAAGAATCTCTGAGTGGCATACAACTCGTTGCTCATGTGTCAACTTCAACATTGGTTGGCCGGCGACAATTCTGAAGTCAAGTCATGGCTCACAAGGATCAAAGGCCAACTCGCTGGCCGGGAAAATCTTTATCGATAAAGGACCTTGGCCAAGCCTTTCTCTAATTGGTTGCCTTCCCAACTTTCTTGATGCCTCATGCAGATTGTGAGTTTCACTTCTCAAACCATTACATCTGCTGCGTGTCCGTGGCGAAATACTCGGCAACATGGCTAAAAGGTTTGGCCATGAGAACCCAATCTCCGGAGCCTTGCACGCGTTGAAGATCTGACGGATATTAGATTTAATCTGGTTCGAGGGGACCATCATGAGACGGAGCAGTTTATAGACCGCCATCTTGGTGGATCTGAACAGAATTGGACTCCAGGAGAGCATTCCTTTCGAGTCTCGTGCTGCCAATCCTTCAGACATAGGCTGATCCATGTCATTTACCTTCGGCCACTTATAGAATTTCCCCCTTGCTGCGATACAATATCAGCCGCTGGTCGAAGCTGGCCACAACCAGGTGTGACCGAACCGCGGCTCGCTGGACGAGGTTCGTAAACTTGTGCTGAAAGGATACTTGTGAAACGAGGACGGAACAGGTATTGATGGTTCCTTGTGGGAGCGACATCCAGCTGTCCCCGTGAAGATAGCCAAAGTACTTTAAGCTTTCGGTCGGTGGTAGCTTCCGGGTTCAAAGAGATGCTCGCTGGCTGTCGTGAAGACCGAGACCTACGCGGAAGGGTTGTTGTCCCCAAGACTCCTGTTAAAGGGTAGGTAGAGTCGGACGCAGCAGGAAGAAAGTTTGCTGTGGTAGGTTGTGTGGATCCGATCCCTTGAAGATCGAAGATGCTTCGCAAAGGTAGGTCTAGGCAAAGACCATCCGAAGGCTTTCAGTTCCGATGATCTGTCGTAAGAGGTATCTGTCCACATATCCGTGACGTACGGTCCCTGGCAAGAGGATGTCATGGTCCTTGTTGCTCTTGTCACATGGTCACTGTCTTGTCTGGGTTTCCAAGTGAGGTGTCAACTTGTTGGGGCCTCATCCTTTCGGCGATGCTACTCCCTGGAGTTGGATGATGTCAGTGGGTTGGAGGAGGTCGCACAGGACACCTGCACCCCTAGAGGTATCCAAGGACCGAATCAAGGCGAGGGCTCCAGATCTTGCGCTGGCTTTGATTCTTCGGCCGCATCATCAATGACTTGAACAACCGGCCCAACCTCAAGCTCTCGGAAAAGTTCATTGCACCTTTTTGCATAATGATCTGACCAAAGAAAGGATTTCAGATTCTCGATTTCGTCGAGTTTCCAAGTATCTAGCCGCGGTTCAGGGCCGTATTTTGCGTCTAGCATTTCTCCCAGATGTGCGACAACCCAGTCGCGGCCATCGAAGGGCCAGGGACTAACCGCCATGGCGAATAGGATCCAAATAAAGACGTCAAGATGAGCCGACCAGTCGTGCAATATATCCTGTCGCTGGAGCGCCTTGCAAAGCTCGGTACAGAGATGAATGGTCAAGGTCGGAACGTAGTTTGCCCACGTGACGGGGTATTCGACGATTCTCGTGGCCAGCAAGATGCATCGGTCAGGTGTGTCTTGCTGGAACAGCTCGGAGTGGAGGACGGCAAACTCCTCATCCACTCTATCGCGGCGATAGTACAGGTATTCATGATTGGACAGGATGTGCACCTGACGGCTTTGAGATTTCGAACCAGTAGCAGAGGCTTCATATAGCTCCAGCAGGCCGCAGGTGTCCAAACAATGGTCGAGCACACGAAAGGTGAATATTTGAGGGACACACTGTTTCGCCTTGGCAAATCCCGATCCATATTTTGACCAAGGTGGTGGAGGGAGCTGCTGTATCCGAAGCACCGGGCCTACGTACGTGGGGGGCAGTCCCGCCATAGTGGCACAGGCCCGATCAACGTGCACAACGTATGGCAGAGCGACGGTGAGGTAGTGTATGCCTCCTCGTAATCTGACGAGCTGGCGCAAGCCAGCCCAGTTCATTTGTATTGACCGGAACCTCCCGTGGATGGAGTCGTAGGAGAGTAGCATACACAAAATCAAAAGAGTCAGCTCGATTTGAGCAGGTTGTGGGTCGCTATGCGTAGCGACAAGCTGGTTGCGGAAGGCTGAGATCATTTTGGTGTACAATTCGAGCGAATACCTCGTCTCTTCGAAAGCTCCTCTGGCGCTCGCCTGGTGTGTCTGCGCCTGGGTGATCAGTGCCATACAATAGGCTTGGTTAGTCAAGGCTACCTGGAGCATGCGACTTTTATAGTTCGGTATGGCGGCCATCGGCCCACGAAATGTACTCGCGAGATTGTCAAAGACAGAATCAAAGAAATGATGGAATAGTTCTCGAAGACCGGGATCGAGCCGGTTTTCAATGGGCAAGTGTGGGAGCCCATCAACGCCTTCTCGTCCAATCGAAGGCTTGTACTCGGCATGCTTGGGTCCGCTCGTGCCAGCGGAGGCGGCCCTGGGTCGCTGGGGTTGATGGCGGCGCCGAGGTTCATACAGTCGGTGACTGATCAGGTGGCAGGACTTGTTGGGACATTGTGGGACCCGGCACTTTCGAGGGATCAGCGTCCTGGTTGCTGCCGTCTGGAATTGCAGCAGTGTTGAAGCGGTACTCGCAGAAGGAGACCTGATCACCAGAGGGTGGGCGACGCGAGAAGAGGGCGAAGATGCCAGGAGTCCGGGTCGAGAAGAATATCGATGTTGTCGATGGCCATGGGGAACTGTGTCACGTCGGTTTGGCGGTCTGCTCATATTGTCGATTTCAGCGCGAGAGATCTGGATCTGTTGGGCAGGTAAGAAAACCCGACATCATTGAGCACCGATTGAAGCCTCTCGCAACGAAATAGACAGAGGCAGCGCTCATTCAAACGTTGTTGGGGCTTGCAAGGTGACAGCTCGACGGTTTGGGGGCCTCCGCAAATGAGGGGGCGTTTTAGCATCTGCTCCGAACCCATGTCTAAATTGGACTTACCGGACCGCACAGGAACAACTCACGAACATGCTCGCATGGATCTGTGATGAGATGACGGGGCTGCGACCGTGTTATTCGGCCACCATGGTAGGTCGAGGCAAGGCTGTGAGATAAAAGTTTGCTTCTGTAGGAGGACAGCAGGACCCTCTTTGTGGAGACTGAAGCCTGCCAGCGCCACATTCCCACCCTTACCAGCCTCATGCCACCAGCCAACTTTGCTTCTCTGTGGCATGCGGACCCACGGGCCATACGCCCGATCGACCTTTTTGATTTAGAGCCGGGTTTGTGTTGCAAGAGACGATGATATCCAAGGGATGGTTTACCTCTTGGCAGTTAACTAAGTGGAAGATCTGACAATGACTGAGAGCGTCACCCACACCGACGACCTGACAATAATGGTTCTAGAGCGGCCGTGCATAGAATGTTGACGTCCCGCATATTTGTTCCCCTGCCTTCAGAGCCGGAGAGCGAGGACATCTTCTCGTCAGCGCTGCCGAACCTCTTTACCGATGACACGCAAAATAGCCACGGCACACCGGGGTCGAGCATTATTTATCGCTCGCCACGCTTCGGGAATATCACCTTGCGGATACCTGCACACCCAGACGTTGAAGAGGGTAGAAATCTGTTTGCGCACTATCTGTGGAATGCGGGCGTCATTGCTGCAGACGCCATTGAGGCGGCCAGTGTTGACGAGAAGGCGGAACGGCCTCCCCCTCCGCTTCACGCATGGAACAGAGATTTCTGGGATATGAGAGGCAAGCGGATACTCGAGTTGGGAGCCGGTATGTGAGCACGCTGTATGTCCCCAGATCACACCTGCGCCATATGGCCTAATTTTTGCCTGCAGGGACCGCGCTGCCGTCCTTAATGGCCGTCCTCTGCGGCGCATCTTCTGCCACCATCACGGACCACCCGTCATCGCCGGCCCTCACCACCGGTGCGATCGAGCAAAATGTGAAAGAAAATCTCCTCCGTGAAGCAGGAGGGGATGCCATCACGGCGGTGCATGTGTTGGGGTATACTTGGGGCACGACAACCATGTACTCTTACCACACATATGGCAAGCCAGCAGAGCGTCAGCCTGACCCATGCGACCGGATCATCATAGCCGATTGTCTTTGGATGCCCTTACAGCATGTCAATCTGGTCAAAACGATTCTGCACTATCTCGATCCCTCCAGTCCACACAATTGCGCACTCGTCGTCGCCGGCTTCCATACCGGGCGCGGGATCGTGCGGAGCTTTTTCGAGACGGCGACAGAGGATGCCAGAGACGAAGATGGGCGGCAAAGGGAGGGCCCGGTTACCGACGACCAACCGGGAGATGCAGACCTTCTGGCCGTGCAAGGACGCCTGAAAACAGCCGAGATCTTCGAAGTGGACGTCAGCGGCAACAGGAGGCCGTGGCAGCCTGTTCGGGGAGGCGAAAGTAAAGAAGAGGCAAGGCGCTGGTGTGTTTGTGCTGTGCTGGTGAGGAGATGACTTATTCTCAGCCTGCTCACGTTCGGAGAATGGGAAAGTGGCAGTGCTTGCGGCCAGTACCGGTGAGAGCCGAGCAAGAGGACTGTAGCTCCGTTCTTCATATGCATGCATTTGGCATGTTTCATACAGCATAGCCAGCTCTAACGTATGCGAATGTAAGATGCATCAATCTGGACTCATGAAGATCCCGCCTGTATCGCCCATCTCACTCTCCATGAGTAGCACGCTCGCCCACCAACGCGCAAACCGAATTGAAACTTTCGTACATGAGTTATACCCTCACGCTGCCCTGCCTGCCCTGTCGAAATCGTGCGCCAAACTGGGGCTCTCCCTCCATGAAATGTGCCTACCTATTCCCCCAACGCCATGCTGTACGGTCTCAAACTGTCTGCCTCACAAAGATGCATCGAACCTATCGAAATGGTGAGGAGATGGATTTGAATTGGGAGGAGGTAATTGAAAGTGGTACCGATCTGGAGGCCGCGATCTGAGCGAGTCGTTGCCGGACGTCGGAGGACGCTTCACCTGGGCCGCCGGTGGCTGTTGTTCTTCGTCGTCGTCGCTGAGCGTCAGGTCAATGACTTCTTCCCGTCTTCGTTTTCTCGATCGAGGCACCGAACTCGAGGGCGCACTGGAATCTTCTCTTGAAGACATAGGTGGGGTCCGCACATTGTTGGGCGTCGCTATCTGGGAAGACTTCCTCTTTGAGACCGGATGATGACGGTGATCTTCTTCCTCTTCCTCCTCCTCTTGAATCTCAATAAGGTCGTCCTCATCTTCACTCGGAGTCGGGTTTGAATTTCGGGTGCCCTCGTCTGCTCCGCTTTGTATATACCACCGCCCGTCCGGTTCGATGGTGACCTGTTCTGTATCGTTTGGTGTTGACGTGAGGATGTCATTCACGTATTGGTCGATGACCAGGTTTTCCCACGCCGCGGCACGATTGCAGATTGGGCAGGTCCAGGTGGGCGCTTGTTCTTGCAGCTGGAGGTATGAGACCGCATCGAAGCATTGGTTGTGACCGCAACCGACAGACCGACACGGTGTGACGATCCGGGTAAAAGATAAGGGGTCTTTCAATGACAGAACCGTCGACGTCGTCACGATATCGGGGTCTTCAGCCTTGTTCCTCACTGCGGCCGTGAGAACCAGAGTCACCACCAGGGGCCAAACCGACTTACTTTCCCGCAACACTTGTTCCCTGCTGATAAACTTGCCGCGCCGCAAATCTGCGACCATCGAGTCGATCGGCTTCTTCTGGACCAAATTGACGACTACAAAGAAGTTCTGCACCGGAAAAGTAGCCTATTTAGCATGATTGATCGGGACTTAGACAAGACAAACACACATATACCAGGGAGGAGAGGAGGGTGCGCACCTTGTTGGTCAGGGCATAGATCATTTCGACCAAATTAGGATAGTTGGCTTTCTTTCGAATGAAATTGGTCACGTCCGCCGGCCGTGTCGAACCGGGCTTGTTCTTGAGCCCTCTCAGATTGGCCTTGACCTCATCTCCGTTGACCTTGAGCTCGACGTTGTGAGGGAATGTGATCTCCGATTCCCTGGAAGGTCCTTGGTAGCTGTCGGCGGCGCAGAACACCATCACCCGAGCGTTAGGATCCCGGTTCAGCTGATCGGCCACGTCCGGTGAAAGGGTCAGCGTGATCCGGACAGTGTCCCGGGTCGATTCTCGTGCTGGATCCTGTCACCTTCACTGTCCCTTGCAGGCCATCGGACTTGACACACCTTTGCATTCAACGACAGACGAGAGCGGTCTCGTTATCGTGTAAAACGCCGAGTTTTTAAACGTCACTCGATCTGTCTTGGGTCAGAGAGCACCCTCTTGGCTTCGACATGTCCTTACTGCTCGAGTATGGGTAGTGTGCCGACACTCCGTACGGTGTGGACGGATGACTGTGATTGCGAGGAACCGGTGACGAGAACTGAGGCGAGGCCGAGGAAGCAGGGGTGTGGGTCGAGTAAGGTGAAGGATAGGTGCTTGTGCCATAGGTCGGCAGACCTCGTATGCGAGACCGGACTCGGTCCAGGCCAGCTTGGTCGCCTGCATTTCGTAGCTTTTCGATGTCTGCATTCATGTCAGGCTCTGGCGGCACATGCGGCTGGGAGACCGCAGCGCAAGACAAGATCACCCACGGGCAATGATCCTGATTTGCAGTTCACTCTTGATTCCCGACACCGTCAGTCCTTCCTGTCGCAAGACATTCTTGAGCTTGTCCACAGTCAAAGTCTTGACCACCGCCATCATGGCCTGGACCTGATCGTTCGCTTGTCCATAGGCTGGAGCCGCCATGATGGCGACACGTTCTCGGAGAGGGTGAAAAGGACGGGTCAATGGGTCAATGAAGGTACACAGCCTACCATCGTGAGCGAAGCGACACCATGAAGCAGCGTAAAAGCGAAGTCGAGTGAAGTCGAGCGAAGTCGAGCGAAGTCGAGTGGATGGTGAAGTCAAAGTCCCCACATCCGTCCTGGTGTTACACAAAATGCGGGCGGCGATTTGGGCCTAAGAAATTTCATGCCCACCACTTGGGTCAACCTCACCCCGTCACCACCAACACGACCACCCGCTTTACGGCCGACAGCGACGACAATTCCAATTCATCTTGCTCCGCTGAACGAACATTGAGTGCTGAACCATACTGACGCCAGAATGGCCAAGTCGGCTCGGGCCTCGGTCGTCAAGCGCAACAACCGGACCCTTCGAGCCAAAGTGTATACACCCGTATGCGATGCCCGGACGGAAAGACTCTCTGCGAAATTGCGAGAGCTTGCCGCGAAGCCACGAGTAAACCCAGCAGCCGGTGTGGAGGTTGATCCCTCAAAAGAAGCACAGGATCAAGCCGCCGACTCTCTGGAGAATAGTCCAGGTATGTCGACCATCGAATCTCCACATGCCGGCCACTGACAAGCCCTACAGGAATGGACGTCGACGACCAGGGAGCGAAGACGGAACCTGTCAAGACAAACTGTGCAAAAACAACCAAGTCGGGCAGGATTGAAAAGAAGATTGCCAAAAGGAAGCAGGCCAAGAATTCGATTGTCTTCGCCTCGGTGATTGCGAAGAAAAGGCGGATGGCCGCGATGAAAAATAAAAGATGACGGCCGTGGACTGGAATTGGCTGTGCCAGGTGTGTCTCGATTGCGCCGCCGAAAGAGAGGCCAATGTGTCCCTATCCTCACTGGTGTTCGTGGGAGCAACATTCTCCCAAGGTGAACGGCGAATGGCTATTGCGTCCATATACGCAGTCCAGCCCATCCATCTCCTTAGGAGCTAACAATCTCGCCTGGGTAAGCGGAGTCGCGGGCTCTGACAAAGGACACAGCGGATACAACTGGGGAGTATCATTGGGACAGCCGTAGCCAAGGCCTCACGTCTTTCCACGGTTGGGCATCTCGATGCTTCCCATCATCGGAAGGAGAGATGTCGCATTTACAAAAAAAGGACCACAAACACAAAACGGCGCGAGTATTCACGAGTTTCCAAACAGTCAGTCTTGGGTCACACCGGAGGATCGTGGGAAGAACGCCCCCACTGTATTCAAGTCGAACATCACAACGGTCGAGAGGGAATACATGACGTTGAAAGCCATGGCTGCCGACGTTGACGACAGAGATAGGATCGCGAAGGACTGGTGAAAAGGACCGAATTGCCAATGCACCAGGTCTCATATTCGACCAACATTAGCGAGATCTTCGTCAGCCGTCTTGGAGCAGGGTTTGGGTTTGTCGCTCTCCCTGGAAGCCTCTATGAAATGGAGACTTGAAAAAATATTTTAATTTCAGGCTGGGGTTCACCTGTCTAGACTGCTGATTGTCCAATTATCTGTCACGGCCATGAGACTTTCACCTATATACGATGTTATTCAGGGTGTAAGGGTGTGAGGGGCCAACACTCTCCGTTGTTCATGTAGCTCTTCAGCCTCCCATCGTCCCTGACTCCAGCTCCCCATGCCCGGCCAATTTCTCTCACTGAAGCAATGGCTCCGTCACACGACGTACAAAAGTAACGCGGCCAGCACCGCTCCCTATAACCCCAACGTCGTCGTAACTAGCCCATGATGCCCATGAGCTGGGGCGATATTCAGGAGGCAGCCATAACATCCTCTCTGAAGCCCATGTAACCCATTCACCATTAATCCCTAGCCTGCCACCGGAGTTGAGGTCAGGGCTGGACGACTCTGCTGTATTGCGAGAAAATGGTATTCGTGACGGAATGAGTACCATTTCACCATTTATCCAGATCTTCGTGCTGTCATCACTAAATGCGATGTAGGGATCGTGGGTATGAGCATCGTAGCATAGCAACTCCATCGTGCTGGAAACATCCCACACCCGCACCGTGTTGTCGTCCGAGCCCGATGCCACCTGCGACCCGTCAGGCGAGAAGACCACGCTCCAGACCCTGCCCGAATGGCCTTCGAGGGTGTGTCGACACTCGCCTGTCTGTACATCCCACACCCGCACCGTCTTGCCGTCCGAGCCCGATGCCACCTGCGACCCGTCAGGCGAGAAGACCACGCTCCAGACCGTGCCCCAATGGCCTTCGAGGGTGTGTCGACACTCGCCCGTCTGTACATCCCACACCCGCACCGTGCTGTCGTCCGAGCCCGATGCCACCCGCGACCCGTCAGGCGAGAAGACCACGCTCCAGACCGTGCCCGAATGGCCATCGAGGGTGTGTCGACACTCGCCCGTCTGTACATCCCACACTCGCAGGGTGTTGTCGAACGAGCCCGATGCCACCCGCGACCCGTCAGGCGAGAATACCACGCTCC